>SXGQ01064980.1_pt1 | contig 177689 bp, 149 predicted proteins | sample 3178371 | NCBI WGS metagenome assembly SXGQ01 (sample SAMN11356859, study PRJNA531348) | freshwater metagenome | isolation source: freshwater sample F1-20 | place: China: Fuxian Lake, Yuxi | collected 2017-12-25 | reverse complement strand
TGCACATAAGTAGCAGCCTCACATGCACATAACTCCCGGTTCGATGATCCCAGTGGTCCTCGAGCCGGGAGTTTTGATGTTTGCGGCCACTTACCGGCCGTACGGGATGTTTCGGTACAAAGAAAAACCCCGCCGAGGTGCTCCTCGGACGGGGTGTGGGCGGCTCTCTATTTCACTTGTTCAGGTGTAGAGATTACCTCACGAGTACTGGCTGTTCCGGCGGGCTGTTGTTGCAGACGTCGCCAATCGGGTTGTGGACCAAGATGCCGAGTTTCGGTTTGCGGCCTCGTCGCTTGTAGGTCTTTTGTTTTGGCGCGTATCCGTCGATCAAGCGCAGGTTGGTAGCGGCGACTGAGAACAGCACCATCAGACCGGTCTTGTACAAACCGCGCACCCGGATGCTGCCGCGTTTCAAGTTCTCTGTCGCTTCGTTCTTCAAGTTGCCGAAGAATCCCTTCCCCTGAGAGAAAATCCAAGATGTGTCGTCGATTTTGCCCCTGAAAAAATCCTCGAATTTCGCTGAGATCCGCGCCGAATAGAGACCCGGAACCCGCGCCCTGTCAGGCCCCCAGACTTATGTGCATACCCCTTGGTACACCTGCCGCATGGCTACCACGAGGTACTGTACGTCGGGAAGCAAACAGGCCTGAAAGAGGTCCTTAAGATACCCGTTGTTAGCCACCCCTGTACCGGCCTCTACTTCGACCACTGTTAACCCATCTGCGCTCATGGCGCTGGCGGAAGGAAAGTCTTGAATTGCCGGACGCGGCCGGGACACTAACAACGATGGGGTTTTTCAGCAAAGAATCTGACGAGGGAGCCAAACAAAAGCTCACACAGGCCGTCGAGTTCGCCACCAACTTCGCCGAGCACTTCGAAGAAGATCCGGGCAGGACGCTCGCATATATGGCAGCGAACGCGCCCGACCCCCTGGAGGCCGTCGGTCGCATGCTCGCCTTCCTCGTGAATAGCGAAACCATCAGCCCGGACCAGCTCGCCGTCCTCGGCATCGACCCGGCAGAGTTCGGGACCCTCGTAGAGAAACTCCGGACCGATAACCCCCGAGAAACACTCTCCCACGCAGCGCAGGTCATAGAAGCAATACGCGACTACGACCAACAGATCGACGAAATCATCAACACCTCCGGTGTCACGTTCACCTCCGACGAGCGGACGGCGCTCCTGCAACAGCTCTCCACCTTCGCTTCCGAGAACAGCATCACCGACCTGAAAGTCGCATACCGACTCATGAAAGCCGAAGGGACCGACCCTCTCAAAGGTGCAGTGGTCCGGCACAAGCCCGGATACCTCTAAGTCCCGGGCCGTTCTCACAACACTTCGTCGATGGTGCGATGGGCGACCAAAGCTGGGCTCGTCGCGCGGAGCCGACACTGTCCACGTATCGCTCCTCTGGTTCTCCGATGCGTGCGCTCGAACGCTCCGAACTAGTTCACTCAACGCCGATGCGTGGATGCGATCCGCCCCTGCACGCCTCACAGTGCAAAGTTAGGAGAAACAAATAAGCCGTCACCTGTGCAGAGCACCAGTGACGGCTTGTTGTTGTAAGTTTTTAAAACTGTTTTAATGCGGTTCGTAAAATGCAACCCGGGACAAATATTGTCAGGTTTTTTAGTTTACGTTACCTTAAAAACTAAGGGTTTACTAGACATCTTGCAAGTATGGCACCATGGTTTTTTTTAGCCCGAGTGCATGACTCAAACCATTGTTCGACCTCTTGTGTTCCGTCCTGTTGTGCGTCTTGCGCAAATTTAGGGTACATTAGGGTTTCGTCTTGCGCTACTGCCGCGATAGATGCTTTCACGTTTGCGACATTGTCGCCTACGGGTTTCCCGCTGAGAGGATCTCCGAGTTGTTCAAGCATTTCAAGGTGCCCTTGCGCTTGCCGCGATGCCCCGTCCGCTAAAGTGCGGAAACGGGCCGCCATATCAGGGTGGCCCTGTATATCGGCTTTATTGGCGAACCAAATGTATCTGATACTGGTTTGACATTCCCGTTCAAAAGCTTTTTTCAAGTTTAGATGAGTTTGACTGTTTTCGTCAAAGTGAGTCATATACGTTCCTTTCAAGGAATTTGTAGGTACTTGTACCCGTAAGCGCCAAGCAATAACAACCAAGAGCCCTTATAAGGCGCCCGGGCAATGCGCTCGTTTCAAGGCATGCAAACGCCTTATAATATATATATAGTGTAGACCTTTTACACCACACTTATAAGGGCAAGAGTGTTGTATATTCGTGTTACGCGTGTACAGTACATAGCAATGTAGCAACCGCTACACACGCACACACACAACCTCTAAAGGGGAAAAAACTATGAGTGCATACGAAATTACACCAGCTACGATGTTTTCTGTAGCTTGTCACTTAGGAGCTTGCGGGTTTCATATTAGCCCAAAAGTTATCGACAACAAGTACTCGCGTACTTGCGCTGAAGCAACCTTGGTCACTAGCGAAGGTTTGCCAGTAATGCAACTTGAACTTGATGCGGCAGCTGGAACGATAACGATTGTTGTCGCCGGTGAAAACATCGAAACATCTAGTTTCCATAATAACGGAACTGGTCCTTTTTTCCGCGATATTAACGGAATCGAGTTCATGGCAATCGAGCATGATGCAGTAAAATGGTTCCGGAAAAATTCGGTGCCAGCGTCGTGGCCTACGCCAGCGAGCGAAACTCGCGCATACTATGCCAACGAACTCGCGGTCGTCAAAAACGACAAAGCGGAACTGATGGACAAGTACTGCCCAAAATCAAACCTACGGGCGTAGTCACTTTCGTGACTATATGCTAAATGAGGCGCCGCCCCGAAAGGGCGGCGTTTTCATTTTACCCCCATTAGTCGCTGTCTTTGGCAGCGCACCATTTCGCCAACCAAAGGAGGGCCTCCGTTTACCGACACCTTCACGGCGGGTTGGTGTACCTTATACTTCGCCCCGGTTCTAACGCGTCTCACATAGATGTTCGCGCAGACTACGAACGCAAACGCCGACGGGTCCTGCTTCCGGGCGAGATTTGCTCTCTTAGACGATTGTAAAGATCTGACAAATGGCGCCACGCCTACCGCGTACGGACCGGGCTGAAACCGCCGCCGTAAAGCAGACACTAAAAAAGTATTTGTGTCCGCAACAAGGCTTGCAGTAGAAGGTTTGCACAGACCATCGCTCTATGCCGTCTTCGGTTCACGCAGCATAGTATGTATTATGACAAAAATATATGTAGCCACCGCGGCGATAGTATGCGTATCCATAGGTCTTGTCGCATGTACAGACAAGCCCCAAAGTTCCCCCAGTGACCGGGACCTCAAACAATCTGCCGCCGCACAAGACAGCGGCCAGGCGTTGACTTTGTCCGACAGAGCCGCTAAGGCCGGTGTATCCGTAGCCTTGGCCAAAGCGTGGGAAATAGAAGGCGTGCATATAGCGGATAACGGGTCAGTGTATTCAGACACATGCCCGGTCAGTCGCAAAGTGCGTATACCTTCAGGTGTATCTATTCGTTGCTAATACGTATCCGCGCGCAGATGGCTTTATGGTCACTGCCGTCGACGTTGTACTCCACGTATTTCGCAACTGTCAGACTTTTACAGACCATTATATGGTCTATACCCATTATGGCCCAGGGTAGTAGTTTTTTGAAGATGTAACCATCCGTTGGCCATGTTCGCGAATCACGGACTCTGCAACTGCTGGCGGCGTCTTTCAATATTTTGTTAAGTTTACGCATACCAGAGTGTTCCATGGTTGCGTTGAAATCTCCGGCGAGTATAGGGTTTTCGTTTGCTTTTTTAGTGTATTCGGCTAAATCAGTAAAAGACTGCGACCACGCGCCCAGGTGTGCCTTCTTGTCGGGCGCAGTCAAGTGCACCCCGATCAAAGTTACCTGCGAGTCCTTTATACGCACACACACCGCCGGGAAAAGATCCCCTTGTCCTCCTACGGGCACGACGTCTGTAAAATCCGTATTGTCACTCACTCTAGTATGCGCCCATAGGTGGATGAGCTTTCCTAGTCTACCTTCACCTCGCATTGCAGGTACATAGTCGATCATACCTTCTCGTAGACGCGCGTACATAGCGTCGCTGGTTTCTAAAGTCACTATGTAGTCTGGGTCTTGACTTACGATATCCCTGATACACGCAGCGGTCACTTCGTTGTTATGTTGCAGGTTGCATGACGTGACGGTGATCTCGGAAGATCCTGTTGACCCGTTGACAACATTGGTTTTGGTTTTTGATATAAACTTGGCAAAAGCGTATCCGAGAACGACAATCACACTTACGGTATCCAGTGTCTGATAAGGCGGCGTCAGGGCGGTATAAAGAAGGTATGATACCAGTAGTATGTCGAAGGTGAAGTTTTTCGTGGCCACTAGCATTATTTCTACTACGGTAGTATGTTTTTTCTTAAAGCAGCATGTATATGCCACAAATTGTATCAAACATAAAAGTAGTACAGATATTTGAAGAAAGGTTATCGGTATGGGTGACACACGTACTACTGTAGGTATCGTTGTGCAATTGTAAACCTATACCTTCGGCGGGCTACTTGTTGAACACTTTGTAGTCTTCCCGTGCGTCTAGCTGGTTTACCACTATGGTTCCCGCGGCACCTATCCCTCGCTTTTTCCCTTCTAGACAAACGTCTTGGTGTTCGTCTTTTACGAATTTACAAACGTCTTTACTTCCTTCCTCCCCGCCAACGATGCTATAAGAGAAAGCCATACTGTTGATACATGCCCGGGCCCCCTCGTCTGTCCCGGCGTAACAGGCCGTGGTTATCTTTTCGGTATCCCAAGAGTACACGGTAAAACCGCTCGCCGCGACTCCCTCGTAGCACGCCTGACGCATAGAAATCGCGTCACAGTATTTGTGTATCTGGGGGTAATCCGCGTCCCATAGTACAGAGAGGGTTTGCGGCGCGTTAGTGTAGCATACGTATTTAACTGTTTCTATACCCATATTCTCACAAATATCTGTCAACAAATTTGTCTGGTAGTTTCGATCCGTTCCCCATATTTTCTCTGATCGTTTTATGTCTGCGATTTTCCCCACGCCCCCGCGCACAACGTCCGTCGCCTGCATCAGAGTTCCGTCCACACATCTAGAGTGCAAGGTCGGTTCTCTGAAAGTTGAACAATCCGCTACGGCCTTGCCGATGTCGTCGTCGGACCTGTCGAACACAAAGTGCCCGAGAACGTGTACACATTCTTGGGTGGCCACGCTGGAGTCTCCGCCGAAGTACGCGCACAGGTCGTTTAAGTTTGTTAGCAGTTTAGTGCGGCTCATGGACGCCGTATGCTCCTCCAAGGCACCGTGATACAGACCGAATCTACAGTCAGGGAAAGGCATTTCGTAAACCCTGGTAAGGGTTCCCCCGAGCCGTACGGCGGTTCGCCCGATAACGTGTGCTGCGTTGTGGCATTTACCGACGATGTCTTGAGATTTACCCATACTTTGTTCTAAGACGGCCACGGCCGCGCCAACATCGCCGCTATCGGCAACGGTTTCCACCAGGTTTATAATACATCCTGAAATCTCTGCGTCTGTTTTACCGTAGCACTCCTGCGCCCTGGTTTGCCATTTACCGGGTTCAATGGCGTAGACTACTTTTACGTTTTTGCTTTCAAAGTATGTGTATACTCCTAAAGATCCCATGAGTACGAGGAAAACCCCGAGTCCGACTTTCAGGTATACGCCTATGCTTTTTTGTCGTTTCGTTTTACCACAAGTAGTATCCACCTATAGTACAGTGTCTAGTTGGGCTGAAACATCAACTAGTGTTGGCGTGTAGGAGGACATTGTTCAAAAGTTGTAGTAGCACCCATACTTCTAGCCACCGCTGCCGGTTTGGCGAGGATCGTGGCTCAAACGACCGAAGGGAGAACGGTAACACAGTATGCTTGCGCAAATTAATCTAACGTTCGCTCGGATAGGTGTTCTTTATGCCTGAGAAATATATAGGTATATGCGTTGATGGTACCAAAGCCACGATGGTCAGCACCCTGGATGCCATGGCCACATCGTATGCCACTGTCGATTTAGGGGATGCGGCAGAGTCGATAAAGGCGCTATTAAAAAACACAAAAAAGAAGAAAAAAAGCCATCCGATTCGTGTAGCAGTATCGGCGCAGACCACGATATTGAAAAGTTTAGACGTTACGGCTAAGGCAACTAAAACCTACGAAGATTTTCAAGAACTACTGTACGCGGCGTTACCAGTGGCCCGGGATTCAACGTCCGTCGCCGGTATTATCCATAACCCGGAAGATCTACTAGGGGATACGATATGTTCGGGTGCGGCCGCGTCGATACCCACATCCGTTGTCTCCCAAGTATATAAAGCCATGGGGTCCTTCCCGTGCGAAGTTGTAAGCACCCCTCTTGTATTGTCGTTGTACGACGGAGTATGGTTAGGCATTCAACAGAATATAGCATCGGTATCACTGGTAGCGAAAGGAAAAATCGTAGCCTATCGCCAACTTCGTTTGGGCGGTCTAGAGTCCATAGTATCCCTTTTGCTCGGTTCCTCTACGGAAGTTAAGGCCGTACAAACCAGAGTCGACCAGGCGTTGATTACGGTAAATAGTACAGATACTCAAGCATCCGCGGAAGTATCGCGCTATATGCGCATGTTGGTAAGCGAACTCAGTCAAACTATAGAGTTCTGGCGCCGCCAAGACGAGACCATAGAGAATGAAGGAATGATTCTCGTTTATGGTCCCGGTGCCAATTCCGCGATACTGGACAACGCCTTAAATGAATCTAGTTTCGTACGTGCCGTATGCTCCAGTATAGACAGGCAGCTAGTACATCTTAACGCCTCGCAGCGCCTGGACAGTTATGTGGCTTTCTTGGCAGCCACGTCAATCGGCAAGAATATGCCGCACATATCCTACACAAACCCCGATGCCGCACAACTGCGAGTCAAGAGACTCAAAAAAATCAAGACGGTCAGTATAGTATTAGGAGCCCTTACGGCAGTTGCCGCCCTGGGTCTACTGGTGATAAAACCGATAATTGAAACAAAGAGCAGAGAGTCTACGGCTAAAAAAAATCTTGAACTTATTGAAAACAAATTTTCCCCATTGCGGGACATATATGTACTGTCCGAGGAGTATATTGCCCGCTCGACCGTAAGAGACGAGGTCGTAAGCGGGGAACCAAACTGGTACTATATATATACGGAGATCGCCAGTTCGACTCCTCCTTCGGCCAACGTATCGCAGGTGGTGTCGTCTTCATCAGACGGGGTCGTCTCGATAAGTATGTCAGCATCGCTTCAGGGCGGCAAATATGAAGATATTTCGGCTTGGCTTACGCGCCTTAAGCAAGTAAAAGGGGTAACCAGCGCATGGACCAGAGGATTCAACGAAAGAGAAGGTAAGGTGTCGGTGGACATAACGGTCACTTTCGATAGCGAAACGGCAGCAGACGAAGAAGAGGCTACACAATGAGTCGCACGCGAAAACTTATCTGGCTGACGATATGTCTAATTTCTGCCGTAGTCCTGTATCCGTCTATACCTTCACTAGAGCCGATTGTAAGCGATACCAACAATATCAACATATCTATCAGGGAGACGGAGATAAAGATAGACCAAGCTCTGCGCGCGCAGGCCGAAGGCGAGACGTTTATCTCCGAACTTGACTCCTTGAGAAAACAAGTTCCCAGTAATCCGGAGTTAGAAAGTTTGGTGGTCGAACTTTCCGCGCGTATCGCGAGCGTTGGTATGCGCTGGACCGACGGTTCACCGGGAGCGCTGGAACAGTCAAATGAAGAAGCCACCTATAGAACATGGCAACTATCGTTGACCATCCAGGGTCCTCCTAGTAGCGTACCTATTTTGCTGGAAAGTATAAAGACCATGGAGAGAACCGTAACTATTGACTACATGAGCGTAAGGTCAGAAGGTCAACAGGTTGTAGTTTCGTTGAATACAAAGTTTTATGCCCTACTAGGGGCCGACGATCAGTCCAAGGGAGAATAGGTATGGAGCCCGATCGCGAATTTCTCGCAATAGATAAAGTCAAGTCGGCTGTTACTGTTTTTGGCGGCGATACCCTGAATTACGTAGAGGTAGACGTCGATGGCGTAGATTTAGCGTTGATGCAGTTACTGGATTTAGGATACGCCCTTAAGTACAAGACAGTGCCAGTAGGTGGAGACAAATTCGAGGTTGTAATAGCCGTAGCCGACGCGTCCAATCTGGCCGTCTTAGATGACCTGCGTACGCGGTTGTCCCCGTGCGAAGTTCAGTTCGTTACCACCGACCTGACGAAAATAGAGTCCCTACTTGCCAGATGGTCCAAAGAAGTCGCGTCAGTAGAGCAGCGCGCAACGGTTGCGGATATACGCAGCAGCGAGACCTCTGCGGACGAAAAAGAAGCTTCAGACGATGAAGGCAAAGTCGCCAAACTGGTTAGCAACATCTTGGAACAAGCCGTGCTCGAAGGTGCGTCAGATATCCATATAGAACCCGGCGAGGCAAACCTATACATCAGGTTTCGCGTAGATGGGGTTCTTCAGGTGCATACAACTTTTCCGGCCAAGTTGGCGCCGGGCATAGTTAACCGCGTAAAAGTTATGGCCAATATGGAGATAGCGGAACGAAGAGTACCGTTGGATGGTCGGTTCAACAAAACCGTCAGCGGTAAAAGCATAGACTGCAGAGTTGTATCAGTCCCCACTAATACGGGGTACGAAGGAGCGGTATTGCGCATACTCGATCAGTCTAAGTCCAGGCTGTCTCTGGCGGATATCGGGTTCCATAAAGAGGTAGAAGAAAAGTTTTTAGAAATTCTCAACATACCCTACGGCATGGTCTTGGTGGTGGGGCCTACGGGCTCCGGTAAAACTACCACTTTGTACGGAGCCTTGGGGCAAGTAGTCAGGCCTGATAGGAAGATATTAACCATTGAGGACCCTGTGGAAATCAACTATCCGTCCGTAACCCAGGTTCAGGTTAACGAAAAAGCCGGGTTGACGTTTACGGCGGCTTTGAAGAGTTTTTTGCGCGCAGATCCTGACGTAATACTGGTCGGCGAGATTCGCGATTCACAGACAGCCGCTCTTGCCGCGCAGGCTTCGCTAACCGGTCACCTAGTCCTTAGCACACTCCATTCGTCGACCTCAAGTGGTGCACCAACCCGTTTGACGAACATGGGACTCGAGGGTTACATAGTTTCTTCGGCGCTTAAAGCCGTTTTGTCTCAAAGACTTTTGCGTAAACTTTGCACAAAGTGCGCCATCCCCGTGGCACCGTCTGCGCAAATGGTGGAAGATCTAGGTTTCGCCGAACTGGGATTGGATATTCCCTCACGACTCTACAAAGCCTCAGAAAAAGGATGTGATCAGTGCGCCAAAAGAGGCTACAAAGGCAGAGTTGTCGCCGCGGAACTTCTGGTATGCGGCAATGATGTCAACTCTGGTATAGTTAACAAAGTTTCAGCAAATGAGTTAGAAAGTATTGTGAGAAAAACCAACAAACACTCTATTCACTACGACGCCTTGCTATGGTTGGCGAGCGGGGATACGAGCGTAGAAGAGGTCAAGAGGGTGGGCGTATGAAAATAAAAAGTATCACGCTTAAACAAAAGACAGCATGGGGGCCTTCAAGAGCTCAACTCAAAAAAAGTACCGCGTCGACAAAATCTCGTAAACTTAAACAGGCGGATATATTGTGGTTTGCCGAACAAATGGCCACAATGCAGTCAGGCGGTATACCTTTATATAAAGCCTTAGGAATGGTGGCAAGTTTAAGGAAAGATTCCAACACAGGAAAGATATTGAAAGAACTTCAACATAAAGTCGGTGACGGCAGCACTCTTGCTGCCGCTATGCGCGCCGACGAGAAGTCATGGACCCTGTCGGTGGTTGCCCTGGTCGACGCAGGTGAGGCCTCAGGTACACTGGAGGACGCGTTTCTTAGGGTTGTTTCTTTGATTGAGGGGCGTTTACGTCTTCGCAAAAAACTAAGAAGCGCCCTAACTTATCCTCTAGTAGTAGTCGTAGTGATGCTAGTACTGGTGTCAGGTATGCTGTTGGTAGTAGTTCCGCGTTTCGAAGACATCTACGCGAGTTTAGGAAGCGAACTTCCGTCCATAACGCAGTTTGTGGTATCGTTGTCCAGCAAAGCGCCTTTTGTCATCGTTGCGCTTACAGGATGCATTCTCGCAGGTGTCTTTGCCTGGCGTTTTGCGAAAAATAGCAAAACTCTTTCCCTTAAACTAGACTCCTTCAAGTTTTCTGTCCCAGTACTGGGCCCTTTGATGCTCAAGGGTGTTTACGCCAGAGTGTCCTCCCTACTCTCGGCGCTGCTGTCTTCAGGTATACCTCTACTTGAGGCGCTCGAGTATACTGCCGCCGCTTCCGGAAGCTCTATGCACTCTGCTTCGTTGACGCGGATGCGTCGCAGTTTAGCGGACGGCGCTCTTTTTTCCAAAGCACTGGATGACGAAAAGCTATGGCCTGATATCATGGTTCAATTCGCCACCGTGGGCGAACAGTCGGGCGGTCTGGCCGTTATGATGGAAAAAGTATCCAAAAGAGCGTATGAGGAAGTGGAAACATCCTCCGAAAGGTTGACAAGTCTTATAGAACCTTTGATGATGGTTATGATCGGCGCAGTAATAGGCCTGTTTCTGCTCGCTTTATACCTGCCTATACTTGATTTGGGTTCGCAGATACGCTAAGGACGACGTACTGATGCTTGCCGATATCTTCACCCAAGGTACACTAATGAGCATGCGTGTATCTCGCCCCGTTTCACTGTATACGACGAACGCAAAGTTCCCGACCAGCAAAGGATTTTCTTTAGTAGAGATTATTATAACAGTTTTACTGGTATCTATTTTAAGTGCCGTGGCAGTGCCGCGACTGCTGACGTTTAGGGATAACGCGGGGGATTCCGCCGCCCAGCAACAGTTAAGAACAGTGGCTTTAGCGGCAAGAAGTTTGTTTGACTCCGCCGATTCTTTCGTCGGCGTAGACGAAAAACTACTGGACTTAGCCCCAGGTGGCGACAGACTTCCAGAAATAGCTGTAGTAAACGCAGGTGGTAGCACAACTCAGACTGGAGGCGCTAAGAATAAAATAGTTAGTGTCGGTGTAGTTGGTACAGGTGCAGCCGCGACTTTTATTGCCGCAGCACCGGGTGGTAATACGAGCTGCTGGTTCATTAAACTATCAGCCCGCACCGCTGATAATTTTGCCCTTAAAACGTCCGGCGAGTGCTACGCAAATAGCGCCCCGGGTACAAGTTCGACTGATTGGAAACCAAACGACTTCCCACCTACTCCGTAATTGGTATGGATTTTTCCAAGGAAGGAGCGGTTGCCTCGAATATAGATGTAGCAGTTAACGCCTTGTTTCCCGTGGTGTCCAACGCTTCGGACGTAGTGCTCGACCCGAACGCCTCAAGGATGTTATCCCCGTCAAAAAGTATTGTCGCCACAAGTATAAAAGGAGACGTGCTCGAGGTATGTACCAGCGAACGCCTAACTCCGGCTTTCGTAAAAGAGATAGAGACCCGCGCAGGTATGCTTGTGTCTTTAAGTGTAGGCTCAGTGACTTTAGTGGAAGAGCTATACACTAAAGTCACCTCGATTAAATCTCAGGAATTCACCTTGGCGCCCGTACTTCGTTACGCCGTAGAAGTAGGCGCGACTGATATACATATCGCGACAGGATCCGTACCGGTTGCGCGAATACACGGGATTCTTAAACCCATGAGCAACTGTCCCCCTATTTCTAAAGAAGATCTACAAGCCGCCGCTAGATGGCTCACGAGCACGGATATGCCAGTCGACGGTCCAGTAGATATGGACACGTCCCTAACGTATATGGCTCAAAGATGGCGTATTAGCATATATAAACAAAGACAATCTTTGGCCATGGCTTTGCGTTTAATACCCGCCAATCCACCCACCCCGGAACAGATAGGCCTACCTAAGGCCATAGTGGATACCGCGTCCGCCTCTTCCGGGCTAGTGCTGTTCTGCGGTCCCACAGGTTCCGGTAAGTCCACGTCCATGGCCGCTTTAATAGACAGAATTAATAAAACCAGAAGTTGCCACATTGTTACTATTGAGGACCCGGTAGAGTACGTTCATACAAGTAAAATTTCTACAGTGCACCAACGAGAAGTCGGCGCGGACACGGAATCTTTCGCCTCCGCCTTAAGAGCGTCGTTGCGCCAAGATCCCGACGTAATTTTGGTAGGCGAGTTGCGCGATTTGGAAACTATGCGTACGGCTTTGTCCGCCGCCGAAACAGGACACTTGGTGTTGGCCACTATTCACGCGAGCTCAACGGCTTCGGCCATTACGCGCCTTGTTTCCTCGTTTCCTTCGTCAGAGCAAACTAACGTACTCCAGCAACTGGCGGGAAGTTTGAAAGCCGTAGTGTACCAAGTTTTACTTTCTGGGATAAATAAAAACAGGGTGCTGGCTTGCGAAGTCCTGGTCGCCACAACCGGGGTGAAAACTATTATAAGAGACAACAGATTGCACGAACTTCCTTCCGCCCTGGACTCATCCGGCGGAGATGTGGGTATGGTGTCTATAAACAAATCTTTGGCGACCATGGTAAATCACGGCTCCGTGACTTCCGTTCAGGCGGAAGTGCACGTAAGCGACCTTTCCTTGTACCGTCAGTATTTGGCAGAGTCTAAGACATACGACGCTTTAACTTTGGATCCTTTGCGCGACGCGCCGTCGTTTGGGGGTTAGTAGTGTTACGTAAAGGTTTTTCCATAATAGAGTTCATAGTAGCCTCTACACTAACTTTGGGCGTGCTAATGGCTTCCGGTACGGCTCTGTCGTCCATTGAAAGAGGTATGGCCAAGTCTAGAAGCGAAGATATCGGTGCGGCCATAGGGGTGTCTGTTCTCGAGCAGACCGCTTTGTTTGATTGCCAGCGCACCTTGGATTTGTCGACAGATACTTTAGGTCCTCTAGAAAACGTGTGTTCGAGCGTATACGGCGCAGAAAATAATGGGGCAACCTCCTCTTTCGCGGGAGATTTCATATACGAGAAAAAAGTGAACGGTATAGACTTTATAGTGGAGGTATCATCGGCCTGGCTATACTCTAAGATATCGCAAACCCAAGAGGCTCTCTCTCCTTCGAGTTCCGGGTCGTCTCTCGCGACCTGCCCCAGTGTCCAGACGGCTTCAACTTTTCGTCAACCCTCCATACTTAGTCGCGAGGTCACCGTATCGTGGTCTACTGCGCGAAACGGATACGTATCTAGAAAGTATATATCCCTAGAGTCCCACTACAGAGAAGACATGGATAACCCCAAAGGCAGTCTTATCCTTCAGGTTCCTCAGGGCTTCTATGCCGTTTTAAAGTCCACTAAGACGAACTCGTCGGCCAAACCGGTGGCCCGCAAAAGTGTATGTACGACATCAGCCGGGGAGGCGGAAATATTGTTTCCGTATCTGGCGCCAGGAGAGTACACGTATTCGGTTTTATCAGTGCCTCCTCTTACGGATATACTTTCAGCCAGGGCAAGGCTGAATACGTTTAAGTCGGCACCGTCGCCAAGTTCAACGGTGACTATAAGTAGCAATACCAACACGATCTGCACCAATACAGGGAATTGTTCATGATACTCAGAAAAAAAGGTTTTTCTTTGCTGGAAATTCTTGTGGCATCGGCCCTGTCAGCAGGTTTAGGTTTGGCCGTAGCGGCTTCTATATCCTCGGCGTCCAGGGTAGCGAAAATCTCGTTATCTAAAGCCACCAGCGAGCAGCAGATCAGGGACGTTGTACAAATATCTTCGCGCTATATAAAAGCCGCAAGACCTCGGGGAGGATGTTTATCCCAGGGACTTAACAGTAGTATAGTGGTATTTGACATCCCTCTCGATCAGTGTCCGACTGCGCAGGTGCGCGACGATCCAGACGGCCCTATCGTTTTCGCGAATTACAAGAAACTCGAATTCTACTCTTACTGGAAAGATTGCGTCAATGACGATGGCAACTGTCAACGGGCGTCAGTATACCTAGATGCTCCTGTAAAGATGCTACTGGAAGTAGTAGAATTAGTTGATACAAGCAAAACAAACCCCGGGCAACTGTTGCGTATTTCTAAAACAAAGGCCACTGACTCCAGTACGTTCACGAACCCGGATTTCATCGGGCAGAGTCCTGAGGTAGTACGGGAAATAGTTTTAATAAAACCATCTAACGAATGCCCATTTTCCCCGTCGGGCGGCTGTCAATTGTATCCTTCAGCAAGTATTCCTTTTTTTACGTATTACACCCTAGCAGGGACCGAAACGACAAACACCAAGTTGATCGCATTGGTGAAACTCGACCCGAAAGTATGGGTGCAGATGGATAAAAGAACTGACAGCGAATGGAAGGAGTACGGTCATCCGGTATTCGTACCCATAGCATACAAAGGGTTCATCGGATGAACGAGCGTAGACAGGGGTACGCCATGATGCTTATGATGGTTACAATGTTGGTTATGTCGTCGATATCGTTTATAGTTATATCATCGACAGCAAGAGATCAAGAGTCTTCTCGCTTAGCGACGGCCAAAAGTGAGGCCAGGGTGCAAGCCTCTTCTGCTTTGGAAGATTTTTTTTCGAGGGTGTCAACTGATCCGGTTTTCGCTCAAGATGTAACTCTTGCGGCACAAGGCGAACTAAGTAGGCGCACAAAGTATCTAACTTTGTATCCCGCATTAGAGTTCGACCCGCAACGACCGTCAACGGATGTCGACCCGGGAAACTCATGGCATGGGGCCAAACTTGTTAAAATGGGTCTTGAGGTTTCTTCTTTGTCCTCAAAGCCTCTTGGTAGCGAGGCATGCCCGTCTGACGACACCAAGTATGAATTTGACTGCTACGCACTACGAGTGGAAAGTTCTCCCTCGTCGGGTATACTCACGGTAACGGCATCGAGCAGAGTTCGGTGCGCCGGGAACTACTTGAAATGCGTTACCGTATCTTTGAGTCAGAGGCTGCGTAAAGTCCAATATTACGATTTTTTAATAGCCCAGGAGTATACGACCGTGGGCCTTCCAGAAGGTCTACTTCCACGTAGTTTCTCGGGATATAATGAAGGAATTGCGGAAGTCACAGGCGAGACTGGTATGACGCCTGAAAGGTATGAGACTGACTGTAAAGACAAAAAAGCTTCCGATCGGCCCGCTTATTGTATGTCCATAGCCTATCTAGGGTCGTCTACCGAGCCAGGTATAAGCGATAGTATATTAGGGCCTTTGTACACTGCGGATGATTACGTGTACGTATGTGGAAACCCTACGGGTAGTTCTGGCCAATCTGCGTTCTCTAGCGTAACGTTGAGCGGCCCCGGTAACTCTTCGCTTTGGTATAAACAAGTTTGTCAAGGCGTCACTCCGAATACCCCCGATTACGTGAATTTGAATTACCCTGTATTGAAACTTCCATCTAACTCGGCTACTTCCCCGACCGCTCTTCAAAACCTAGATGTAGTGCCACTTGTTTCTCCGGCGGTAATGGTTTTCGAAAACGATGTCGTATATATATCAGAGCAAGGCGGCCCCTTCGTACCTCAGCAGTATAACCGCAAAGTTTACGAAGTGGCAGCCGGCGACCCGGCTTCCACGAGCAAAGACGTGATGGTTAAAGGTACGGTGGACGGAAAAGTAAGTATAATTTCACGTGGAGATGCCGCTATTGTCGGAGACCTGCGCTACGCGTGCACGGACTACGATTCGTGCGATGATTTTCTTAGTTTGACCACCAGCGATTCCCTGGAAATCTGGCAGGAGTGCAATACGTCGGAAAACTCTGCGTGTATCCCGGTAAACGAAACCTGCCCGCAAGAGCGGCGACTCGATCCGTGTATTGACCTTACTGAAAACACGTCCGCGTCAAGTAGAGTTTACGACCGTAAAGTGGACGGTATATTGGTGAGTTTGAACTCTTATATAGGTACGCCTGATTGGTACATAAACATAAACAGTATGTGTCCGCTCCCAGAAGAACCTGTTGCTCCCCCGCCACCAGTCGCCTCGTGTCGTCCCACTTTGAAATTTACCGGGTCTATGACCTCAAAGTATCAAGGAGTGTTCGGCGCTTACGACTCCAACAACGGTCAACTTATTGGAGGTTTTTACAAAAAATTCACCCACGATCCGCGCCTAACAAAACAAAACAGTAACTACGCCTTGCTTCCACCGTATACCGTCACCAGTTTAGTTGCCGTTTGGACGCGTTTAGATCTAATCGAGATATCCACTAAATAGGGATATGAGGCGAGCTAAGAAATACGGTAGCCGGAGTCCTCTATGGCTTTTACCAGTGCGGCTTTAGCGCCGTCAGTAAGATCAGAATTCTTGAGAAAATCCAACAGTACACCGCGCACCCTGTTGCTTTCGTTAATGTACCCTAAACGTATAAGTTCATTGTCCTCTAAAGACTGTTGCAGTTTGAAGAGCTCTTTGGTGTAGTTGTGGTCCAGTACCTGCTCACTCTGCTCAGGGGTAAGGCTCTCCAGACTTTTCAAAGCCCTGTCTACGGGATGTAAGTTGGACTCGCTCGTAGTTTTCAACGCGGCTATATCCCTATTCAACTGTATAATAGTTTCTTGATAGGCGATAAAAGACTTAATTACTCTTTTTATAAAGTTATTAAGGTTTCCCGGATGTTTACGTATAATGCTGCCGTTGTTCAGCAAAAGGGCCTCGACCTCGTCTAAAGTTAGTTTTGTCTCACTGGGCATCACCCCGTTATTGTACTTAAAACTTTCAGGCATACGTATAGTTTCGGACCGTCTACGGGTTAACAGTATGTGTACGCAACATTTGACTATATACCATCGTACCTCACAGTCCTTGTACTATGACCGTAAAGCAATCAAGACTTTCCGCCAGGTTTGTCTGTCTGGCGCTTATATGCCTTGCGTACATCGCCTTACCGTCTCAGGCAGAAGCCGCGCAGGATGAAACCCCCATCGTAAGTCTGGTTTCGTCTTGGCCTGCAGAATCCATAGAACTCTGGGTACCTTCGAAGGAAGGGAAGCTGGTATTCTCCGGACCCGTCAACCCTTCTACTGCGGAATACAATCTCGTAAACAGGAATAACGCGCAGGCCGGTATTTTCGAAACGGAAAGAGTAGCCTACGGAGTCAGTTCGGATACCGTACTGTTTAAACTTCCCGAACTTGTTTCTGGTATCTACGAACTCAACTGGTCCATTCAAACGACTGCCGGGGAGAACCTAAAGGGTGTCATAAACTTTTCGGTGGCAGAAAAACTTATAGCTCCCGGTGGCGCAAACCACCGTATGGATGGTACATCCATAGTACCGGAGTCGCGTACAGATTTTTTGTTAAAAATAGGCACATTGGCCGCGATGTCTCTATTGGCCGCCATATATAGGTACAGGCGCCTATCTTTGCGGGAAAAAGCAAAAGAAGACAAAATTAACACGTTATCTTACGGGGTGTCCGGGGGAATAGTTTCCCTTGTGGGGCTACTGGGATTTCTGTCAACTTTGTACGCTTCACTAGAACGCCAAAAACATATAGATTCCTTAGAGCACTACATATTGGCCTTCACCGCTCCGTTGCTGTGGGCCTATGTACTTGCTTTCATAACAGGCGCATATTACGCTTTACATAGATCTACGCCCAATCCTATGTACGGCGTATCGCTTTTGTCTTTATTTTTCGCGACCGCTTCTTCTTCAGATTTCTCGTCCCTGGAATATTTCAGGTTTGCCGTAGATACCATATTGTTTGTCTCGGTCGCGCATGTAGCCTACCATGTGTACCAGATGATTGCTACCGCTTTGTTTCGTAAAGTAGGTTACGGCGACGTTTCTAAGCTGTTGTACTGGTTCTTGACCGCGACGAGTTGTTCGATACTATCGGTATTTGCGCAAGCAAATTTCCACACTTTAGTAGGTTTCCATACGCAAAGTGTCGTCAACAGGATGCTGCTGGGTTTAATAGGCGGTATACTACTTTCTGCTATATATGTGTCCAATAGGGTATTGACCAAGGACGGGAAAATATCTCCTGTAAGACTGCTCATCCCTGGCTTTATAGCGATTTCAGGTTCAGCGTTACTTATAGTCGGGTTTGCTCTCGCTGCGGCACCTCCAGTAGTACCCGGTTTGTAGCAGTACTTGCAATAAAGAATCCAAACTCTGCCGGCTGGCGCATTGACAAACCTCTCAGTTTCCAACACAGTGCCCTGTATGCTAAAAAGCAAAATAGTAGGTTTCTTTAAAAGATCCGTAAACGCGCCACTGGACAAGGAAAGAGCTTTCTACGATCCCTCAGGCAGCCATCTTGCGACTATCGGTATACTGTTTTTTTCAGCCGCTTTGTTGAAAAGTTTTCAAATAGAGTTTGTCGGGCTGCTTGTAGGTCGTTCGCTGTCCGTATGGGGCGCGGCACTGTTGATCGGAACTTACATTAAACCCATGGTCGTAAAAAGCGGTTCGTATCAGGGCTTATGTCTTGTTCTACTTGGGGTTACTTTAGAGAACATTTCTCGTCTGTTAGATATACCTCTATCCGTAACTTCCGGCGTAAGCGCAACGCTGTTAGTAGTTGCCGTACTACTCTACCTGGTAGCACCACGCTACCTTGAACGTCTAGGTATAGTAACCGGGGCAGCCATGTTCATGTACGGTCTTACTATGTCAACCGCCGTATTTACGACTTTTTCGCTAACGAATTTACTGTTTCCGTTTATACTATTCCTACTTCCATCACTGGTACTCGCTATTCATATCTATGTGGTTGCTACGAAAGTTACTCCCGGAATTAAGGTTAACGGGACTCTATACGCTCTTATACTCGCAAGTATTCCGGCCTACATATACACGTCGGCAACAGGGTACCTAACAGAAACCACCGATATAGTCTCCGTACTTTACCGCACCATACCTATAATAAGTATACTTTTAATAGTACCTAGTACCATCACATATCTTGTCAACAGGGGAGACAACGAATCTCTTCGAGTGCTTAAGCCTCTGGCTACTTTCGTGGTAATACTAGCGGTTTTTACTTCCTCTATTTCCTCGATACAAATTACGGACACCGTAGCGGTGGATACACCGTACGAATACAATAAACGCGCTGCCGCGAATCTATTGACCACGGGTTCTATAAACTCCATGACGTCCGAAGAAGGCGCCGGGCCCAAAAAGCACTATAGAGGTTTGTCGTTTGATGAGTGTGATACGCAAAATGCGCGAGATTGTTTCATAACTTATTACGATACCATGGCCATGCGGTATGGTGTGACTCACGCGGTAAAAGATATAATAGATAAGGTTAAGACAAACAGAGGGGTCAACTTCCCGTCGCACTGCCACCAGACGGTGCACAACCTCGGTCAAATGGCGTATACCGTTGCCGAAACTTTCGACAAAGCCGCCGCCATAGATCCGCAGGTCTGCGGCACCGGTTATACTCATGGTCTATGGGAACAGAAATTCGTGGAAATAGGCAGCACTAAAATGTTTGGTGATACCGGAAGTTTGTGCACGGAACTGAACATGGTGTCCCCGTGGTACAAATGGACGTGCCACCATATACTAGGGCACATTATGTCCCAGACCTTATCGCAAGACCCGGGCACGGCCGCCGCCTACTGCACTAAAGTTACGGACCCGCAGGCTTTAACAGACTGCTTAACAGGGGCATGGATGAACTTCTTCCAAGATGACGTGGTTATAGAAAGGATGCGCAAAGACGGGAATATGTTGAACCTTTTTGGAGTTTGTTACGGAGCCCCTCAAACAACCAAATTTTTCTGCTATCAAGAGCTATTTCCTGTTATATACGCCATGGTAGGCGGAAACGACTACGAGGCCAGCCAGGCATGTATTCTCTACGCCGAGCCTTCTAGAGGTATAGGCGACCCATGGGTGCTCACTAGTGAAAACTATACTGACAGATGTATTCAAGGTCTGGCCAGAGGCGTATCAGCATCTTCGGCCATAGACTATAGAGTTATAGCCCGACGCTGCTTGGATATGACCGACAAAGCCCAGGACCCGTGTCTTACGGCAGGTGCGGCCAGTGTAGTTCTTAACACTGGATCCACAAAAGCAGCTTTCGATATATGCCCACTGGTACAAGACCAAGGCTACCGCGAGTACTGCTACTTTTGGGCAAAGCACGCCAGGACACTACTAGCCAACGGGCCAAACGACTTCAACTTACCGAGCGAAGACGAGATCCGTACTCCTGAGGCGCCAAAAAACAATTAGATCCGGGAAGTTGTGTACTCGTTTTACCGATATTTCACAAACATATTAGCATATAGAAGCAATACTTGCCTATACCAAATTAGGGGGCACTATAGTTGGTGACCCATAAGGAGACAATATGATCAATAAATTCAAAATAGCAGTAACAACAGTAGCGCTACTCGCGACCCTGGCCGCATGTAGCTCGTCTGGTGCGGAAGATTCGGCAGAAAATTCCACAGACACGGTTGCCGTAAGCCCTGAAGGCACCACTCAAGTGACGGTGGAAGTCGACCAAGAAATCAAAGATGCTTTGAACGTCGAAGCAGGTTCAGCCGTCATACCAGGTTCGATAGAGGTTGTACCTCAAGAGTTAGGACAGGTGTGCACTGACGCCGTTGCACCGTTGCGGGAGATAATCGCAAAATTTCCTAGCGTACGCCAAGTAGACGACATTGACGCATTCAACAAGGCGCTACAAGACGGAAAAGCCGTTTGTGAAAGTGCCAATGCGCAGGAGTGGTCAGACTTTTACACCAAGGAAGTAGCCGGCTGGATTTATGCTAAAACAGATAACGCCACAAGCCCGCAAGGAACCGTAGAAACTACTCCAGAAACTACTGTAGCTCCTTAAGAGTAAACTGCCTGATTAGTTTGCTAACAGGACTAATTAGCACAAAGTTAGTGAAAAAGGCCAAGGGTACGTACCCTTGGCCTTTTTTGCTGCATACAGTGTAGTTAACAGTTCGTGCAATTCGAATATGCGCTTTTGAAGTCCAAAATCTCTGACACTATTTGTATGAAGAAACGCAGGTATATTTTCGGAGTTAACCGCCCCGACCCCGGTAGGCAAGGGTATGTCAAGTAACAACACAAAAACAACTAGCGCTATCTAACAGGCACAAGGAAGTATTGCCGTCACGATAAATAGCACGACCTAATAGGAGACTTTTAAATGTATAATCTATTTTCAAAATTAAAGACAGCAAAGCCGAGACGCGGTACTTCTTTGCTCGAACTTACTGTAGTGCTTGCTGTGATGGGTACTTTGGCCACGACTGTAGCCGTAACCTTTAGCGGAGTCAGAGAAAATTCTGCTGACTCGGTAAGTATGACGGATCTAATGAATTTTGGAAAACAAGTAGCCTTAAACGGTCAAAGCTTCGATTTTGACGACTCAAGCAACACACCGGGCTCCCGTTTGGTAAGCGGTCCGGTACTTACCGCTGACTCTATTATTCCTGACGGTTTTACAGGTTGCAAACAATCTGGCTATACGTACGATGCGGTAATTTTGTCTAAAAGAGATTTTCAAATTGAAGGAGCGGGTACAGGTCTTAACCTTATAGAAGGCCCCGCCACACGAACACAGGCAACCGACTCTGCCGCCGGCACCAACACGTGGTCTTACTGCATTGCCGATATAAATGGAGTAGAGATTTTAGGTCTGGCGAGTATTTCAACGACGGACAACTGCGTATTCGCGAAAGGCGGTATCGATGCGGGTTTCAATGCCTGGAGCTACGGAGCAGACTTGGGCGGTAACTGCACAGGAGCAGTAGCGTTGTATCTGACAGAGGGCGCAACCAGCGGAGCAGACTCCCCGATAGAATACATAGATCTTTCGCTTGCGGGCGCACCTGCGGCCGCCACATTGCTTTCTGCTACGGGTGGTAACGAAAAAATGACTTTGAACTGGGCGCCTTCGACTTCACAGGACACGGTTCGCTACAAAATATACCAATGCGATAACGAATGTGACGAAGCGGATCTGGTATCCTCCGCGAACCTTTTGCCATGGCCATCGACGTCCGGTCTACTGGACACTGAAGGTATAGAAATACCTAATCTAAGTGCAGGTACAAATTTCCGTTACGCAGTAGTGCCAGTAGACGGTACGGGTTATGTGGGTGCCCCTATAACCACAAGTCTGGTACCTACCAGGCCTCAAGCCCCAAGCTGCCCTTCGGTGACAACTTTGGATGGTGCAGTTAGTTTGAACTTCTCTCAGTTTCCAGTAGGCCATGTGGTGACAAGCGTATCTGCTACCCTTCAACCTCAAAGTGGAGGTAGTGTAGTTACGTTCACTAGCGATTCGATAGCTTCTGGTAAAGTTACAGCAACCGGTCTTGTAAACGGTGAAGTTTACACCGTATTTGCCAATGCGAACAACTCTAGTGGTGCCTCTGCAAATAGTTGTCAGAGAACAGTAGTGGCCATGGCGCTTCCAGGACAGCCGCAATGGGAGACTCCCGCCGCTGTAGTAGGAGATACTTCTATTACTTTGAACTGGACAGCAGTCACAGCAACTACAGCCAGCCCTGTAGCAGGTTACACACTACTTATGTTGAACCCTTCTAGCGGTATATACGAGATGTACGGCCTATTGGGCAGTAGTGCCACAAGCGTTGAAGTGTCGTCACTCACTTCTGGAGTAGCTCAAAGTTTCCAGTTGTCTGCCTATAATGACAACGCCAATGGTTTACTGTCTGAAGTTGTTACTGCAACACCGATCGCTGCTCCTCTAGCGCCAACCTCCGTCTCGACCGGAAGAGTGAACCTGGGCGGATATATTAACTGGTCAAGCGTATCTTCCGCGGGACGACCAGTAGAAGGCTTCTACGCATATCTTGACGGTACTCGTGTAGGAACTATAGTTTATGACGCAGAAACGTCTACATACAGTCAAACTTTCAATCTTGCCGACACGGGAGTAACTATAGTTGCAGGTACTACTTATTCTTCTTCAATAAAAGCTTTCAACACGCGCAACGGAGTGAAAATCGAGAGCGCACCTTTGACTTTTAGTTTCACAGCAGTTGCCGCCCCTGCGCAGGTTACTGGAGTAGCCGTAAACCCAGTAAGTACCTCGGACACCTCGCTTAGAGTGTCATGGACCCCTCTGGTGAGTTCAGCATCCGCTCCCGTTTCACAGTATGCAGTGATGCGCCTTAACGGTTCTTCCGGTGTCTACGAACTTGATGGTTTTGTTGCGACAAGCGCGAGTGAATATACTAGCACAGGCCTTGTATCGGGAGTATCGTACAGCTATCGCGTATATGCAATAGGCCCAGTACTAGATGGACCGGTATCAACTACAGTTGTTGGGATTGCCATTAGTACACCAAATGCGGCCACTATAGTTACTTCCGGTAGAGGAGATCGCCTTGTAAGCGTAACTTTCACGGTCTCACCAACACTACCTAAACCGGTAACGTCTATAGAAGTACTTCAAAACGGGTCAGTGATAGACGTTCTGCCTGCTTCGGCAACAAGCTATACTTATACAGAGCTAACGCCAGGTACTACATACACTTTCGGTATACGTCCAACCAACGAAGTAGGTCGAGCATCCTTAACCTCTGTAGAACTAACGGCCGTAACCGCACCACCGGCGGTAACGAACTTGGTTATAGTACCGATTCTGGAGTCCGCAACGTCTTTGAGATCGACGTGGTCAGCCGTACCATCTACTTCTGCAGGTCGCGTAGATGGCTACACGGTAGAAACACTCAATCCTACGTCGGGCGTGTATGAGCTATCTGCCTTGGTTGGCACCTCCGCAAATCCTACATACCTACTGACAGGTTTGACTCAGGGTGTTCCAAGCACGTCAAGAGTTCAAGCCTATGGTACAGAACTAACGACTCTTTTCGGCGGTTACTCTGACTCGGTAACCAACACTCCCATCGGCTTGCCTCTACTACCGGTTATCAGCAGTCTAACAAGGGCCGACGCACTGTTCAACATCATGTTCACGGCAACTCAAACGTCCGCCAATCCGTTTAACGCTGTACGTGTAGAATTGAACGGTCAGACTTACGAAGAGTACTTGCGGACTATGGAATTCAACGATAACACTACAAGTATAGTTGAGGATACAAATCCAGGCCTACCTCTTACAGTAACCCCAGGAGTGACTTATTCTATAGCCGTAGTGGCCGAAAACGAACTGGGCGTCACATCGTCAACGTCTTATTCCCTAGTGGCCGTAACGGCTCCTCTAGCCCCGACAAACCTTGTGTTGACTCCCAACGTTACGTCCATCACTTCTTTGGATCTGGCCTACTCGGCCTCAACCAGCACTACCGATGCCCCCGTTGACGGTTATATCGTAGAAGCGCTGTCGGCTACCTCAGGTACATGGGAACTAGTTACTTTAATATCGCAAAACGATGCTCTACAAAGTGAAACAGGTTCCTTCAGTCGATACACGTTACAGGGTTTGACATCAGGCGTACCTGTACAAGTACGTATGTCGGCTTACGGTAACGCGGACACCGCTCTGGTAAGCGCAGTATCTGTATCTAGTGCCGCGGTTGCCCCTATAGGTGCTCCACTTGCGGTAACAGGATTGGCCGTAGTGGCCGCCTATAACGGTCAGATGTCTTTCGCCTGGGCGAATGTTTCATCAGCATCACGTCCGGTAGACTCTATAGATTTGAAACTATATCAAGGGTCTACTTTAGTTACAGCTACCGACCTGCCTGCAGGTAGCGTAAGCAAAACTTTCACAGGTTTGACTAACGGTGTAACATACAAACTATATGTTATACCTCAAAACGCCGTGAGTCTTGCCACCAGTTTTGGTGTAAATTCTCCGCAGTCGCTATCGACATCCGCCGCACCTTTCACCTCTCCGGATGCCCCGTCAGGTTTGAGTTGCCCTGTGGCCACTGGCGCAGTAACGTGCTCCTGGAACGCAGTAACGTCGACCGAAGGCGCCCCGGTAACGGGCTACGGCTTCAGCTGGAGGGCCGCCAACGGCTCTTGGAGTTCTGACGTAGTAGTTTCTTCAGGCGCATCCGCGCAGATTCCTGCACCAACCAACGGTACCACATACGAAGTCAGAGTCCGCACCTACGGACAAGACGCACTACTGTCGTCGTCGTATTCAAACGTCGTAACCGTAACACCGATCTTGCCTCCTGCAGCGGCCACAGGTTTGAGTGCTACAACGGGCAACACTGCAACAACTTTGACGTGGACTCCTGGAGTTTCGAGCGCGGCTTCTCCTATAGGTTATCAAAAGTACACGGTATGCACAGTTGCGAACCCGACGTCGATTTGCGTAGAACAAGGTTCTACTGGTTCAACTACCTCGACCGCATCGTTTACTGGACTGACAAACGGAGTGGCCTATACAGCGACCGTAACTTCGTACTCGGCTTCGTCTGTAGAGGCCAGTGTTTTCAATACAGTATCAGCCACATTCGGCCCGTTCACTCCGTACGGCCCTCCACTATCTAGCCCTACTCTTACGGCAACGGTCGTACCGGGTGCAACCAACGCGGCTCTAGGAGTGGTAGACCTCTCATGGTCAGCGGTTTCTGGTAGTAGTTCGGCCCCTGTCGTAGGGTACTCGGTATATAAAGACTCCGTTTTACTGGGAGTTGCGTCGGGAACAACCTACCAAGCTACGGGCCTGACCAACGGTACGTCCGTATCCTTCCAAGTAGCGGCCTACAACAATAACGCAGAGGGTGGCCGAAGCGTAGCAGTAGCAGTCACCCCGTATACAGTACCTGGGGCACCTACGGTTGGCGCTATAACTAGAACAAGCATCGCATTTACGGCGCCTACGTCTAACGGAGGATCTGCTATACTGGATTATACGGCAACCTGTTCTAACGGAACGACAGCCACCGGTGCTTCTAGTCCGATAACGGTGTCCGCGTTGCCTGAATCAGCGACATGTACAGTTCGTGCCAGAAACCTCGCCGGACTGTCTGCGCTATCGTCTAGTTCCGCGGCGTACAGTCACTACGTGTATTACGCTCACTATGGTTACTACAACCACTATACGTACTACAACCACTATACGTACTACAACCACTACGGTTACTACGCCCACTACGGTTACTACGCCCACTACGGTTACTACGCCCACTACGGTTACTACGCCCACTACGGTTACTACAACCACTACGCTTACGGCGCCTTTTAACTCAAAGTTCAGCCACTTCCGGTAAAACGCAGTATATTACCGCTAGGAGCAACCTGTAACAGTGTTACAGGTTGCTCCTTAGGGCTAGTTAACTATGATAAAGCACTGTACATATAGATGTATAAAATAAAACGTATTGCCGCATCTACAACTTTTGTTCTATTACTTGTAGGAGGTATGCTGGCGCCCGCTACGCAGGTTTTAGCGGATGAGACCACAGTATCTTACGAGGAGTACGCTGTACCATCTTATATAGAACTTCCAAGCAGTGCGAGATCTCCGATTATATTAACGGACGATCTGACCGGATTAGAAGTACCTTTAACAGGCAAAGGGGTGGTCTCAACTAGTGGTCGCATTAGTATAACAATACCACAGTTACCAACGGGAGGGTTTACCGTATCGTGGCCAGGAGGTAAGTTATTCGTAGATGTACGTGACACCGGAGAAAAACGTTTCGATTACGTTACGCGCCAGGAGCAGGACGTCCACAATTACTACTATCTATTGGTATTGGCCGCAGGGCTACCTGTAGGCACTTGGTTGCTGGCACGTAAAAGAAAAGCAGCGGCATCTTTGGTATGTATCGGCACAGCGATACTTAGTTCCGCTTTATGGTTATCAACTAGCGAAACGCCGCCGCTGTACGGTCAACTAGCATGGGATGTTTGTGATATGGAGCAACAATTGGATATACAAATCAATTGCAAAGTGGAAAATATATTGGACCACATAAGTAATGGAGAATTTGCGATGCTCAAAGAACTGGTGGCCGCAAACAAAGATCCAGCCTGCCATGAGGCCACTCATCGCGCAAGTTTCCACACCTGGCGTACAACGCGCGACATAGAACTTGTCAAATCGATACTTATACCCGGCTGCGATGACGGGCTGATTCATGGAATCGCTGAGTCCATCGCAACATTTACCTCCGACAAGGATCTAGTCAAAGTTCTACTGGATTTCTGCACCAGCGCGCAAGAGCAATTTCAAAAGCGCGCATGTCTACACGGCGCTGGACATGCAACGATCTGGCGAACCAACGGAGATATCCTGCGAGCATGGGATATATGCAAAGAAATGCCTACCACTGTACCGCCAGATATCAACGTGTACGACGAGTGTCTGGGCTCGTCTGTAATGGAATGGTCGGACAGATGGGGCGACGGCAATCGACGAGGGGAGGTCATGGTATGGCCGAAAGTCAAGGAACCGATGGAGATATGTCTACAAGGCCCGAACAACTACCTTTTCAGATCCGGTTGTTACATGGGTACCAACCACCGTACTGGTAATGCCTCCCATGCCGCCAAATGGTGCCTCACGCAAGAAACACAAGGGCAGCTAGACGCCTGTTTCTCGGCTATCGGGGAGAACCTACCCTATTACGAAACCCCACTGACGACAGTAGAGCTCGTTCCTTCTATGGCCGTAAACCACGCAAAAAACTGCGAACTGGCCAGTACAGCGACGGCCCAGAATGCCTGCGTAACGGCTATGTCCAGAGTATTTGTATCCATGAAAGTTTCCAAAGATTTAGGCAACCAGGTATGCCGTGCCCTTTCAATACGTCTTCTACCTGCATGCCTGGATGGTATAAAGCAAGCCGAAACTTCCTATGAGCAGCGAGGGCTGATATTACCGTAAGCAAAAAGTAGGTCGATACCGCGGGTTCATGTTAACCACAAAGAAATAACCTACGGTCCACACTACCGGTAAAGCGCCTTAAAAAACAATCGTCGTTTTTTCTATCTACTATTTTCAACAATAACCGTTGCCGTATTCGTAGGCACATTCGTGAATACAGTTTTTTCTTTATTATAAGGCCAACGCACGGTTACCGAGTCGACAACTTTGACGGAGTTTTGTCCCAAATTAAAATACACGTAGTTGCTGGTTGATTGAACTATTTCGCTCCGGACACCAAACTCTCCGGTTATAGTAACCACTGTTCCCAAAGGTTTTGTGGCGCTACCTACTTGTCCTGCTATAGTGGCACTTCCCACTATTTTCAGTTTCAACCATGTAGCGCTTGCGGGCTCAGCAGGATTGACCCATATCTGCCGGAAAACAGACCCGCGTCCGCTGAAAAGTATATCCATATCCCCATCAAGGTCGACGTCGACAACTTGAGATTTTTCTAAACCTGCAACCCCTCCGCCTTCCACCAGTGGACCCGAAGAGTACCCTACTAGTTGCCCTTTCTCGATCACCGCTTTTTCCAGTATGGGGCCCGCGCATAAAGTGCAGGTAAATACTAAGTCCAGCCAGCCATCTCCGTTAATGTCGATACTGGCCACGCTCGTAGGATTAGCCGAAGAAAACAAGGTATGCGTATTATCATACTTTCGATTGCCTTTTCCGAGGTAGAGGGCGCTTGTACCGCCAGCGCTGGAGCCTTTCGTCCGACATTCTTGCACAGGGATACACGCTGAAGGTGTGTTTTTTGCGTAAACAGTTTCAGAGTTGGCGTAGACAACAACGTCAAGAATTCCGTCGTTGTTGAAGTCTGCCACAGCCGAGTCCGTACCACCGGGCGTATCCGAGAGGGTTTCTATGGCAGTGAAAGTACCATTTCCGTCACCCCAGGCGACAATTAGTTTGTCGCCCGTAACAAGTATATCTATGTTACCGTCCGCATCCAAATCGACGGCAGTAACTTTATGTGTTTTTACCGAGTACGCTACGGACGCATCTAAAGGATATATATCCCTTATATATGTCTCTAAAGGAGAAGTTTCAGATGACCACGTAAACTGTCCGGGGTCAGATATTCCTTTGTTTAAAGCAACACCGAATCTAGTACCTTGCTCGTTAGTATACTCCAAACCACTGACACCCGCTTGCCCTAACCATGAATGATCCCCTGCGCTAACTCCTAAGTAAAATATATCTACCCAACCGTCGTTGTTGAGGTCGGCCACCGCTACACCGGTTACGTCACCGTCGATGGCCCACTCGCTACCGATGGGCGTACCGTCTGGTTTCGCGCAAGGATAAACGCAAAAAGTTCTCGGGAAAGCGTAGTCGGTGACGGATCTATAATCTTCCGGTTTATCCGAGTAAGGTGCTATTATTTCTAAATTACGTTTGTAGCGTTTTGCCTCCTCGTCGGTCCATCCTACCGGATAGGTGCTCGTAAGTCCAAACAGAAATTCATTGTAGCCGTCGTTGTTAAAATCAGCGCTAGCCCCGCTGGTGATTCGGGCGGATATAGCGGCCCACATCGACTCTTCTTTGACCAAGTCGGCTATAAGGGTTCCTTCGGCCGTTACAAGCGCCCCTGCAAATCCTTGGTGCACGTATGAGTCCTGATACATGGAACGCGCACCACCTACCAGGGGGGAGAGCTGCGATAAGGTACTTTTACGGGTTCTCCACCGGGTATCCACGAGGTACTTATCGCAATCAGTTACGCATCCCACATCGTTAACTCCTGGAAGTTCAATATTCTTGACTACCCCGTAGTATGCGCTTTTGTTTGAGACGATCTGCGTATCGACAACATAAGTCGACAAGTACCCCACGATTAGTGAAATCACGACAACGGAAGGTATAATCAGTTTCTTCCATCTAAACCAAAAAGCCAGATATTCAATCTTCATACTATGCCCCTGTCTCAAGGTAGTGCTTAACGAGACAGTTGCCCAGTGCTATACTGGAGTCCACTCCGGCAGACCAGTACAGTACGCCTTCACCGAAGCGCTCAGGCCCCACTCCTTCCAGTAGCGGACTGTCTAGGTAGTTTGGTGCCATCGCCGCACTGAACTCTAATCCGTAATGCTTCAAGTACCCTCTCGCGATGGTCCAGTACAACGCATGTTTCGACAGATAAGACGGGTTAGTTGTGACTTCCAAAGTCGGGTCGCTTGTCTCCAAAGAGTACACATCTAAAGGACTACCGACGATACCTAGCGACGAATACGAATTTAAATATATATTGGCCTCGTATAAAGCCCCGAGCATGGTCATAAGTTTCTGATAATTTTTGTCCTCGTTGCGTTCCCCTTTAAAAGTCATCAGAGGGTACCCCAGATCCTCCCTTGTTTTTTCATTGTATGCGAAAACTACAGCCGCCGTGACAAAAGCCAAGTTTGTTAGTTCCTTGGAGTAAACCGATTCGTACACATTAGCCCCAACGTCCTCTATGTTCAGGGTGCTATCAGGCAAAGATACACTTCCGTTGTATCTTTTTTCTATTAACGCCGGAGCAAAATTCTCGTACTCTACTTTTAGCGCTTCTCTGTTTATAGAAGGTAGCGAACATGAACTGGGACTAGGGGGTTTAACTTCCGACAAGTCGTACGTAGGCGCCGACGCTTGATTGTAGCGATCATCCGCCCATTGCGGGTAAAGGTTGTTTGCCACGTCTTTAATGTCGTTTAGACTATCGTAGTTGTCAATTTTACTCATGGCAATATATTTGTCCGCAAAGCCTCGCACTTCTTTACTATCAGATACGGTCCAAGAGTTCAATATATATAGTTGGTCGGGGTCGCTTACTATTTCTCGTAAAAGAAGAATACCGGAGTCTACTAGATCCGCCTGATTTAGGGAATCAGTCCCTCGAGACGCGTTGTCTAGCAGCATTAGCGAGATGTAGGCACCTATACGTAATGTAGTAGAGTCCCAAACCATGGGTACTTTTTTATACTCTTTCAAACCGTCCGGACCGTCCACTATTCGCGCACCCAGTAGGTCATTGTACGCGAAAAATTCCGGCTTAGCGAGTAAAGGAACAGAGTCAGTTTCTGTGGTGTATTCGGCCACCTCTTGCCGCGTATCTATACTTGTAGATGTTCGGCGCAAGTACGATCCTCCGGCGAGAGATCCGCCTATAACGGCTAAAGTAAGTAAAATATTGATGACTTTGCGCATAGATACTATAGTCTCCAGGCCCGGTCTGCAGTCACGGAGGACCGGCTCGTTGGGCTATCTGCGATTAAGGTTGACATACAAGGAGAGCTCATCTTGGAATAGTGAGAATTCTACAGCAGTCCCGTCTACAGCGATCTTTGTTTGTGTAGAAAAATCATCTGTAATGTTGACGGTTTCGCTGCACTGGGCGATGATTGTCGTTAAACGCATTATCCACGTCCTGTAGGCCGTATCTACCTCAAGGACAGGTGCGGGTCCTATAGCGGCAAGGTCATCCATGATGGACAATACGTATGTACATCTATCTACCGTGATTTTTCCGCCGTCATTTGCGTTGAATAAAGGAAGTATACCGAAAAGTTTGCTGATAGACGGCCCGGTAAGATCGCTCCAGTCCGCTACGTCTTGCCTGGGGTTTGCCGGAGATGGGTACAAAGTGTTTTGCGTAGAAACGCGTTCCTCCGCAACAACGGGGTCTTTCTCCGCAACTATCACAAAATAGGAAAGTAGTCCTATTATACTTACAGTTAATACGGCTACTAGCAGAACAAGTATAGATACTACTAAACCAGGGTTTTTGGTTTGCTGGGTCATACTTATAACTGTGACAGGTAGTTCGATATTGTCACGACAAAGAGGGCATTTGCGGGGTCATATGCTTTGGCGTCTTCTGTCCAGGGCTTTGCGTATCGCCCTTGCTGTAACCGGGCCGATCGACTGCACTTTTGCCAGATCCGCTTCGGTGGCCTTCACTATTGACTCGTATGTGCTAAAATGTTTATATAAATTACTCTCCATTACTGGCCCTACACCACGGATACTAAGCGGGGTTACTGCGGTCACTTCTTTATTCTTTAGTCGTCTGTGCTTTGTTAAAGCATGGTTATGCGCAGCGTTTCTCATGAGCATCAGCAGTAGCAGGGAATCGTTACTTTCGTCTAGTAGTATGGGTTTTTTGTTTCCGGCAATGTAGATTTCTTCAAATTGTTTAGCCAACCCGCAAAGAACGACTGATTCCGTTCCGCTCAGAGGTACCAGAGATTTCATACCTGCCGCAACTTGCCCTTTCCCGCCGTCGATAAGTAAAAGGTCGGGCACAGGTCCAAGTCCCAGTTTACGGCCAGTGAAACGTTTAGTGACCATCTCCCCGATGGCAAGGTAGTCGTCAGAGTGCATCGTTCCAAGGTTAACAACTCTATACTCCTTGGGCTGCGTACTACCGTTATCGAACACAACAAGGGAGCCTACGGTGTTTTTGCCATCGTGGTGCGAAATATCGATGCACTCCACGCGCCGTATGGGCTCAGAGGAACCAACTATTTGCGTAAGGCCGTCTAAGGCGTGGTATATTTTCGCAGGGTCGATCCACGAGGAGGTGTCCATAACCCTCACGGCCTCCGCAGAGTTGATTTCTGCTAGAGATACTAGCTCTTGTTCGTACGTGTTATGCGCGACTCGCGTGAACATAGTTTGTTCTTTCGCGATGCTTGCGTTGACGTTAAAAGTATGCTCTGTCGAATAGTTGTTTACCACATACTCATACAGTTCGCCCGTATTCATATGCGGGTTATCTATACTTTCGTAGGTGCGTATATTATCTATAGTACCTTTTGTGACTTCTATCAGGCACACTCCTATGAAGCCAAAACTCCTGGAAATAGACCATACTGTTAGGTCGACAGGTTCGCGAATAATGGTCTGTTTTGTTTGCAGCGAGGTAAGGGCGTCTATAGTGTCGCGCACCTTACCCGCTCTTTCGAACTTTTCGTCATCTGCCAACACGGTCATAAGGTTGCGAAGTTCCGATGTTAAGGAATCATCGGGCGTTTGTAGATATCTCACCAGATCTCTGCACGCTTTGTTGTATTCATCTAAATCGGTTTTCACCAGGCACGGGGCCATACACTGATTTGTTTCGTAGAGAAGACAGGCTTTTTGAGTTTTCTTAGCGGTTTTGAATACATGCTCGTAACAACTGCGCACCTTGTACACAGTTGTCAAGGCGTCCACTAACGCGCGCACATTGGTTTGCGGATAGGGTCCGAAAATGTGGGCGTTTTCTGGTCTCTTTCCTCTCCAAGGATACACCTTAGGAATCTTTTCCATACTTACGGCCAGTCCCGAGTACCCTGTTCCTTCGCGAAGTTTGACGTTGTAAGGCGGTTGTAGTTTCCTGATCTTCTCGCGTTCCAGCAACAATGCTTCTTGTTCGCTCGTACACAATATCCACGAAAGTTTGGTTGCCGCGTTCAACATGGCCCCAGTCCTGTCGCCCAGGCTCGTCGCAAAATAGGTACTTATGCGCTTTTCCAAGTTGCAGGCCTTACCTATATATAACGGATCGCCGTGTTTGTCCGAGAACTCGTAGATTCCCGGGCCTTGGGGCACGTTATGTGGTTTCTTTATCATGCGGTGTTTGACTGTTCCCCGAGGGCAACAAGGTGCCACCCATGATGGCCGCGATGGATAGCGCCTTCTTTAACTGTCTTCAAATATATCTATACGCGGCAACCCGCCGAGTAGGCGTTTTTCAAATCGGAGTAGACGCTCCCGGTTGCTAAGGGTTCCCATATGGCCGCGACGATATCGAGACATTGCGCGTCGGCCTCGGCAAGATCACCCACAACTATGACTTTATCGCTATGAGTCGAATGGGCGAGCCAATGCCCTACTGACGTCGGCACTATACATACAGACGTCTGACGGTTTTTTCCGTACTTTGCACCGTACATATAAAAAGTTCCCGCCACTTTATCCGAAACGATGGGGTAACGCAAACCCGTCAGCACATAGGGCCTCAGGGAGTTTTCTTTTAAGCGATTAAGGTAGATCGTTTCCCAGAGAGCCGTCAGATCATCCAGGGACGACATGGCGTTTTTCTCGTTGACCAGTCCGCCCGCATCCGCAGGCCGAGTTACGTGCTGATAGTATCTGTCGAAAATTTCTAGCGCAGCAACCTTTGCCGCCTCACAAGAGAGAACTCGCGCCGAACACCACGCGTAATGCATACTCTCGATGGTGTCCTCGGTCATGCTTTCGGTAAGATCAGTTACTTCCTTGAGATCATGCGAGGATATACCGCTTCTATGTTGCCTCATGGTATAGGCCACGGCTGCAGCCGGCATGTTCTCTAGCAGAGCCCCGGCGTACACGCGTACTGTTTCGCGCGCCTTGTGGTAGTCGTCAGTTAAATCTACCAGATCGAAAAAACCGACCTTTTGGAGAGAATCGAGTTTTAACCCGATCAAGTCCAGCTCATGTAGACATTTACCGAGCCGTTCCACCGTGATGTTAGTGTCAAGGGAAACTTTACGGATGTACTCCAATTTGTCGCTCACAGATGCCACGGAGGTAAGGCATGCCAATTGCCCTAAAATATCCTCCAAGGGCTTGTGCCAGCAATGCGCGCACGTTTTGCGACAACTGGTATCCAAGGCAGTGGATTCTACGACATGTACGCGTACGTGTTTTCGGCAATACCTGTCACCGTGCAGGTAACCGCCATTTCCGTATCTGTACCATGTCCTGGACGCCTTTAAAGGATCCTGGTCTTTTAATAGATGGGAAAACTTTCGCAAAATACTACTATAAGTGTCCATATATCCTCGCTAAATGGTTTGTAAGAAACGGTACATACTTGAATTGTTACCACTTATAATAAAGCGACAATCGTCCTTCTTGTCTAGTTCTTGGAGGCGCTAACGGTTGAGAGTATATTCAAATCGCGAAAGCGGAAAGGAAACATAACAATGGATCCACGATTAGAGAAGCAAAGGCTTCTAACTGAAATTCCGATCGAAGAAGAGACGCTATTGAAAGCCCAAGAGGTTCTAACTCAAACTCGCCGCAAGGTGGGATTGGGACCTAGTGTAATCACTTCGATCGTTGTCGGTCTTTGCCACTTTGCATGGACACGAACGATTCCGACGCTTGCGGTTAAACTTGCCGGAGACGGTAACGCCATGCTTATGGCTAACCCAGATTTCGTAATCAAGATCGGTGCAGATCAGGCGGTGTTTGGTTTGACTCACGAGGCTTACCATTTACTTCTGGTGCATCTATATGTTGACCCCGCTCTTATGCAGAACCCAAATTGGGTAACAGCAACAGAGGCGTGTATCAATCATCGTATCGTAAAGCATTTAGGTTTGCCACTTATTACAGTAGATGGGAAAGTAGCCATCGTGGATCCGGAAAGCGTTTATTCACGCTGGAAAGATGCCATGAAAAAAGCAAATCTGTCGACAGTAAGCAAGGAAGATTTTTACGCAACCGATTTGGGATGCTTTGCATACCTTGAAAGTTGTCCTAAAGATATTCCTCCTTATCCTCGCGGATCTTCTCACGCAGAAAACGGTTGCGTTCACGCAAACGACAGTAAAGACGGCCAGGGAAGCCCGGCTCCTCTCGATCCGTCGCAGGTTGGTAAGTTTATGGAAAAAGTTCTCGGAGGTGCCATTCAGGCCGCCAAGAACGGCCGTAAAGGCTCCAAAGACGAAATCCTCACGTGGGTAGACGCTTCACCTGAAGCTTCAAAAATGTGGGGAGATATTGGCGCAGGAACCCTTCGAGGTGAAACTGCCCATGCTCGCAAAACCGATCTATGGGAACGTTGGACAGCCGATGCAATCGCAACGCGTCTGGCCGAAGGAACTCGCTGGAGGTACAACAAAAAACTTCCATGGGACCCTAGAGTTTCGGCCTCAGGACGAGTACCACGCAAACACGGAAGTGTGTTCGTGGATGCCAGCGGTAGCATGAGTCAAGATTTTCTTGACAAAGTTGCCAATATCATCGCGGACCTAGACAACATCAAAATCGAGTGGCACTCGTTTGATGGAGAAGTTTGGCCGTTCAAGTCGGGCGAAAGTATGCGCGGCGGCGGCGGAACATCGTTTCAAATAATTGACGACCATATTCAAGGGTCGGGCTCCAATTACGAGGGCGAAGACGAGCACGCAGACGGCGATCAAGACGACGATTTCGTTTTGGTCATCACAGACGGGTACGCTCCGGAAATCCTGCCAAAAGACCACGATAAGTGGCTTTGGTTGATTACCCCTGGTGGCGACACCTGGCCGGAAAAAGCCGGTATGTCTTGTCGAGAAGTCGATATAGATAACGAGTAATAAACAGCAGGTCTACAAGCCTCAACGAACGCCCCATACGTGCATGCACGTATGGGGCGTTTGCTCGTTAATGCTGTGCATTGTAGTTCAAATAGTAGCCGCAACTGTATAGGAAACAATCACGCGTTCACCACCTGGTGAACTTATTCCCTGAGAAAGGGGTTCATATGAATAACGCAATCGACATCGGTGAAGGTGCTTTGAAAGTTCAAAGCATGGCTTCTACCGTAAGAAACGCGATGGAAGAGTATGTATCTAGTTTTTCAAAAAACGCTACATACAAGTCCGCACCTGACGCCTCAGAGTACATGAAGCTTCCGATCGTCCGTGCATTTGTCCAGTCTTTGACTGGTCAACGATTCTACTTCGTAGGATCAGCCGGTATTGGTAAGACTTCGTTTTTGAAGGCGGTAGGCAACGCTCTTGGTTACGATGTAATCGTGATCAACGCTGCGAACTTGAGTGTAGAGAATTTGCAAGTACCTTTCCCGGTTTACAGCGAGGAAATGGCGATGCAAGTTCTTAAGCCTCTTATTTTCAGCCGGTTCACTACAGACAAGCGAAAGATTATCTTCATCGACGAAATCGGTCGTGCAGACGATGGTCTTGCCAACACCTTAATGGAGTTGCTACAAGAAGGGACTCTCTGCGGTTTACCTATTCCTAACCTGGTCACGGTAGTGGCCGCGGACAACCCGCAAGGAAAAGCGTACGGCCGTATGGCAGGTTTAGACTTCAGTCAAGCCGACCGTTTCTGTGCCGTAGAACTAGACGCTACAAGTACGCCTTGGCGGCGTGCGCTAGCGGAGCAGTTCAAAGACACCGATCTATCGAAAGTATTTTCTACCTACGATACACTGGATAAGGACATTCGCGAAGTTTTGAACCCTCGAGTTCTTGCCTTTACGATTGACGCCCTACTGGAAGGTTTGCCAGGTCTCTGGACTCTCCCAATTGTCAGCGGACATCGGCGTATGTTGGTGACCAAAAGCGGTGAAGACGTTACTCTTAACGTGCTAGATAAACTTGCTAAGGCTCTTAACACACAAAATCGCGAAACAGTCACAGATCCCGTAGAACGTGCTATAGACTACATGATGCGTAAAAAGCAGAACGTGTTCTTTGAAGGCCGTCCAGGTATCGGTAAGACAAGTTACATCAAGGCTCTTTTGACAAAACTCGGCGCTCGTTATCATTATGATTCGGCAGCCGTTTTAAGTCCTGAAGATCTCAATGTTCCGTTTCCTAGCCCTAACGGCGTCACTTTGGATCTTGCGCTTGCCGCAAAGTTCGCAGACCCGCAACCATGGGTCTGGATCGTTGACGAAATCGCTCGCGGTTCGCGTCGTACTCAAAACGCGATCATGGAACCAATCCAGGAGCGCACCGTTGGTGGTAAAGAAACTAATATCATCGCTACTGTGGCTTTGAACAACCCGCGAGAAGTTGCGGGCTTCAAATTGGATGTAGGCAAAAACGATCTAGCACAAGCTAGCCGTTTTGCTTTAAGCATTCAAATCGACGCAGAAAACATTCCCTTCAGCTCATACCTCAAGGGCCTGTACGGCGAAGATGTCGCAACACCGTTCATCGAATGGTGGGAAGACGACCTCGACGAAGTTGGGCGCGTACTTTGCACCCCACGTGGACTCGAGCGTATGATCACCACTCACGAACTAGGAAACGACCTTCAGTGGGCGTTGCCGTTCGTAGGCGGAGAGTACGTAAAAGTACCGCTCGTAGACCTGCATGCTCGTTTGGAAAAGCGTCCGCTGGCCCGACTAAAGGCAATTGTTGCCGACGTCGACCAGTACGAAGCGTGTCTGAGCCTAGGCAAAGACGAGTATCCGATGGAGCACGCTACCGTGTTCATGGCATTCAACAAGGCCGACGTGTCGTCACTGGAGAAAGTCCGTGACGTATGCGTAACCTTGTTCCGAGTGCTTGAGCGCCAGCATCGTATCGATTTGATGCGCAATCCGGCTAACGGTCTTCAAAGTTTCTGGAACAAAGTTCTCATGGAGTCCGCCAAGGAGTCCACTATTGAGGTTTTGAACAGGCTCATGAAGTCCGAGAATCCACGCCACGAACCATCAGTGTACGCGGCAGCGATTGACAGAATTGAAAAAGAAATCGCAGAAAGCAAGAAAAAAGCAGCTGAAGAGCAGTTGGCCCGAAAAGCCAAAACAGACTCAGCGTCTTAAAGAATTCTGCTAATGCATCGATGAGCCGGGAACGAAAGTTCCCGGCTTGTTGCTTTAATGCCTGCCTACCGCGCAAGGGGACTAGTACATCCGATGCTTAAAGTGACGTCCGACCTGAAGCCGCGAGGGGATCAACCCGCGGCCATTGAACAAATTGTGAACAATTTCTCTAACGGCGACAACCTTGTAGTATTGGCCGGGGTAACAGGTTCCGGGAAATCGGCGACGACGGCATGGGTGATTGAAAGTATGAAACTCCCGACTTTGATTATAACATCTAATAAAGTGCTCGCAGCCCAGCTCGTAGCCGAACTGAGGGAGTTGATGCCCACGGCTTTCGTGGGATTATTTATGTCTCACTTTTCGTACTACAGACCCGAAGCGTACATACCTGGCTCGGATACGTTTATAGAGAAAGACTCACTGGTTAACAAAGAGATAGAGAAACTGCGGCATCACGCGACAGTTGGCGTACTTACTCGTAAAGATGTCGTAATAGTTGCGAGTGTGTCGGCAATATACGGATTGGGCAGACCCCAAGAGTACGCGAAACGGGGTATCCTACTAGAGCCCGGGGTCATGAATCGCGACGCGCTCATAGCCATGTTTGTGGCCATGGGGTACTCACGAAACGATACGGTTCTGGATGCAGGAACTTTTAAAGTAAAAGGAGACGCGATAGAGATTTGGCCTCAGGCCCAGGAGTATGCGTTGCGCCTTGAGTTCGATTATGACGTCTTGACTTCAGTGCGCGGATTAGATCCTTTAACCAGGGAAACAATCGAGGCGGAACCCTGGGTTTTTCCCACCAGCCATCACGTAATTCAAGAAGAGACTTTGGAAGGCTGCATTTCTAGTATAGAAAAAGAGTTCAAAGCCCATGGCAGGAAATTGTTAAACGCAGGAAAAGTATTAGAGCATCAGCGGATAACCCAACGGACCACCGCGGATTTAGAGGAGTTACGCACTTTGGGCACCACTAAAGGTATAGAAAACTATTCTAGACATTTTGATCAACGTAAGAAAGGCGAGAAACCCTATTGTCTACTGGACTATTTTCCAAAAGATTTCTTGCTGGTAGTCGACGAGTCGCATGTGACAGTACCGCAGATAGCGGCAATGTACGAAGGTGACCAATCTCGTAAAAAAACATTAGTTCACCACGGGTTTCGGTTGCCTTCCGCGTTAGATAACCGCCCGCTTAGTTCGAAAGAATTCTGGTCCATGGTACCGAGAGCTTTGCTTCTATCCGCTACTCCCGGGGTATGGGAGAAAGAAGTATGTCCTTCCCCGTACGTCAATCAGGTTATACGTCCTACAGGGCTGGTGGATCCGTCCATAACCATAGTTCCCTCCGAAGGGAGGATGGGTCATATGCTGGGGAAAATCCGTGAACATATTTCAGCCGGAAACAAAACACTTGTAACCACCCTGACCAAAAAACAGGCGGAACAACTCAGCCAGTATCTGTTGGATTGCGATATAAAGGCAAAATATATTCACTCGGACGTAGATACCATGGAGCGGCTGGAGACCATCTATAAACTTCGAAAAGGAGTTCTTGATGTCATTGTAGGGGTAAACTTGCTGCGCGAAGGACTTGATATACCGGAGGTTAGTTTGGTGTGTATATTCGACGCCGATTCTAGAGGATTTTTGCGGTCCTCTACTTCCTTGATACAAACCATAGGGCGTGCGGCCAGAAATCCTCAAGGAGAAGTTCTTTTATATGCTGATTCTATATCCCCTGCCATGCGGCAGGCCATAGACGAAACGCAGGCCCGCCGTCAGGTACAAACGAAATACAACGAAGTTCACGGTATAACTCCCACCAAAATAGTCAAGGCGCTAAAAGAGTTACCGGGCCGCACCAGTAAAGTAAACATAAATCCTTTGGACTACTCCCGTGACTCTTTGATAAAGATATACGAAGAAGCGGTCACCGCCTTAGCACGCGACATGGCCTCGGCTGCCAAGAAGCTGGACTTTGAACTTGCCGCCTTGTTGCGCGACGAGATAGCACAAACAAAAGGACTGCTGCTGGAACTAAAGAGTATATAAACGCATACTCATCAACCAAAAGAAAACGCAGAACACACCGAACCCTAGTATTGAACAGAAGGCAACAAAGAGAATTAGTTTGAAAAAACGCATATACTATACAGTACCCAGAGCGCAAATCATGTCACGCAGACCGCCCGCCGGCATTGAATACATGTTATAGTAAACGCGCACTTTAACGCTTGCCCAAAGGCGTATAACCGGGCTGCTGGCGTGCGCGGCTGTCTGTAGTTTACCCTGTATTTCCTGAAAAATAGACCGCAATCAGGCAGATAAGCCGTATGCGGGGATTTACTTGAAGGTGTGTATAAAACCGTATGCATGAATTTCACTAACTGGCACAGTGAGGTATGTGTTCGTATCCTACGGACGCTACCTAATAGGTATAAACCATAAGCAGAAAGTACAACATTATGTCAGCACCAGAACAAGTATCCCAACCGAATCGCGCCGTTAGCGACGACGCCATCATGGCCGTAAGAGCGATGGTAGGCGAAACATGCGACCGCGACATGGCCCTAGATGTCATTGAAGTTCTCCGGCCTCACCTTGAGCATGCATGGGCCCTGCGAGTACAGCAACTAGAAGAGAAAATCAAGGAACTTCAGGCCAAAGCAGCAAGTTAAGGCGCCGGATCTAGTTTGGCCAAAACTTTATCGTCGCCCTTTCGCCTCAAAGGTATATATACACAACACAACACATAGACAGGAGGTTAACCCGTGAAGGTCAACCAATTTCGTGTTCAGGTAATAGACGCTTTGGCGTATTTAGATGATCCAAGCCAACTTCATCAAGAAGTAAAATGGCATCGTGCAGGCACTCGAGGCACTTTACATAGCAATTCCAACTGTCACAAACTTGACAGGTGGAACGTACAAACTATTTCCCTTAGTGTAGCCCAGGCAGCCAAGAAAAAAACCTGCTCCAACTGCGCGTCGCGCGCGCTGTCTGGTAGCACGTTCATGGTTGCCGTACAATCAGTGGCAACCCTGGCCGGTACCCTGGCAACGGGATCCGCACATTTAAAAACAGGCACTATGGCCGGCATCGGAGAAGCCCTATCTTGTTACGACGAGTATCGCAGTACTCTCAGCGCCATTAGCAAAGATGACGCAAAATCCGTTACCAAAGCTCTACAAGTTTTGAAAGCGTCCAGTGCGGCGTTCGCGGTATCATTGAAGGAAGCGACAAACGCCGCGATAGGAAACGCGCCCGCTTGGGCGGCGTCAGCCATATCCCGCAAAATGGTTTCTGACTTAGAAACCAATATACCGGATGTCGACGAGTGCGATCTACGTCTGTACGGAGAAAACACTGACAGCAGCAAGGATAACGAATATATGCTTTCACGCATATATTTGCGCTGGCATCGCAAACGCCCTCAAGGCAGAGAGTTCGCCACTACTGCAGCAATGGAATTGTTGCAACAAGCGTCTTTTGCGTCAGTAAACCAGCTGAACTTTGTGGTCAACCCTCCCAAAGAAAGTATACTTTTAGAAAAATGGGCCAAAGAAATGTGGCAAACAGAGACACAGACCCGTTTATTGAACCGGCTTATCCCGGCATGGGACAAACGCTATATGGACCTTGTCGCTAAAACAGAAATAAAACTAGTGGGCGTAGGCTGCGAATCTTTGAGGTCAAAAGCCGGAAGGGCCTTGGTACACGCTTACCCGGTTTGTTATCGCAACGGATTCGTGCTAGCTTTGGTTCCTGAGGTCATAGCCCAGTATATACTGGGCGCAGAGAAGAAGTGGTACTCGGACGTAGTAGAGGTCGTAGACGCTTGTTCTGCAGATGTTCTAGACACCGTGGCAACCTTCTGGGATCCTTACAATGCGCAATCAACTTTCCAAAAGCTTAGTGATGCGGCAGCTGCCGCCAACAGGCTTTAGAAGTACAGTCATCTCACTTATAAAGTGAGTTATAGTCATATAACCCCGATTTGTTCTTGTTACGAAGAAGCAAGTCGGGGTTATTTATGTACACGCGCGCAATCGCACGTCTACGGCCCATAAACCTTCGTTCTTCGTTACGCTCATACTGCCGCCCATGGCGGAAGTCAACTCGTAGGCCAAAGGTATCCCGACTCCCCAGTTTTTCGTATCAAAATCTTTACTGTCTGCATGACTCTGCACACTGTCAGGTGTCGTGGAATTTTCTATGCGTACACGGAGATAGTTGTCTTCTTCGGATGTAACACTCATATCCAAAGTATTTGACTGCCCGTGGTTATGCGCATTAGTTATAATGTTGATGAGTACTTGTCTAAGCAATAGAGGATCTGCCCATACATACAATGCCGGCACTTTTGCCAAAAGATGCTCCAGTCTGCCCGTACAGCGGCTGTCTACTATAGCGAATGCCTCGCGGGTAATTTCCTGTATACTTACGCGCCTTACTACAGATTCGTACGAGTTTGTGATAATTTGTTCGTAACGCGAACACAGGTTCCGTATATGTTCGATAGCCTTAATTTCGTTCGTGCCCTGTACCTGATAACTAAGTGCGGCGAGTGGTGAGCGCAGTTCGTGCAGAAGTTCTTTAAGAATGCTGTGTTGCTCTTTGTTGCTGTGCACTCGTAGTATTGTATCAGTCTCGCGCAAAAAGTCAACATTAGTGGGTACTATGACCAACTATGCGGTCAGCGGTTCTACGACCACCTGATAAAGGTTTCGAAATAACGCGCGGTACATATGACCGGTTTAGGATACGATACCTCATTAGGTATTTGTAGCGACTGCACCTAATTTATTAGCGCATCATATATGTAAGATTGCCGCTGTTTTAAGGTCCGGGAGTGTTACGTACATTCTGGCTAGGCAACGCCCGACCTGTATAAAGTCCCCCAGTACTGCGGGGACCATAGCAAGGGGGCCCATTAAAGGGCCGTAGGGGCTTCTAGAGGCCTCATAGAGGCCTTTAAAGAGACCAGAGGCGTAATAGTAGGCCAATTTCCCATAGGCCCCAGTCTTTAGCGGGCATATGAGAGACTTTTGAAGAAGTTACTCTGCCTTAGATTATAGTTATGGACTCTGCGCCAAAGGAGCCTAATTCCGTATGTACCTTGGCTATAGAAGACAACAATATAGAGCATGACTTTGACAAAAAACAAGACCTCTAGTGCAAAGAGGCTGGTTGCGCTAGTTGCTGCTCTAAAGAGTCTGGATCCTTCCGCAGATCAGGCCATAGATTTGGTGCATGAAGGCTTGTTTCTGGTGAAGAATTCAGCCAATGACCACGGTTTTCATGCAGCGGCCTTACCTGTGATGAATTTTTGGAGAAACTCCCTGGTCAAGTTCGTATCCCAAGGGTACACACTCGCTGACGTAGACGACGCAAAAGGAGCGGCCATGCTGTGGCTGTATGAGCAGCTGCACGATTATAAGGTTTCCGAGACAACAGGAGTAGCTCCGTATTTACGTACCAGGCAGTCGTGGTTCAGGTCATCATATAGGATGTCGCTTTCCCCCGGAATATATTCGCAAGGCAGGTACACAGTTCTGGGTATTGTCACGGCACAGAAAGAAAAGTTCAACGATATACATAAACGGGAACCTTCATTGCAGGAGCTGAAACGAGCAGTAGAGGCAACCCTTTACGCGCAGGTTCGCAGCAAAGTCGAGTCCAAGCCCGGCAACGAAAAGCTTTCCCCGAGCGAGGTAGAGAAAGAAGTAAAAGCTAAACTTATCAGAGACGGCTTGATGGCCGCCATGGATGATTTCTCCGCCGTGCTCACTACTACCGCTCCGACTTTGTACTTAAACACCGACGAGGACCAGGATCCTTTGACTACTGCTGCCTACGGTATGGTCGATATGCCGCAAGCCGCGCAGACTTCGGACACTATGGTAGAGGAAGATAAGTACTCTAAGCTTCTGGCCGTCTCACTAGGCGATGATCTGTGGGCAGATAAACTGCTTAGCGCTAAAGTTTCCGAGCAACACTCGGAAGTAGCCGGAGTTATTGACAACAGTTCTCTAAGGTTTTTTGCGCAGGAAAACAAAAAAGATGTAAAATATTTAAAAACCCTTCTCTCCCTGGCCAAGGTGCGGGCCATAGCGCCCCACGCACATTGGGCGCATCTACTGCATACCCCGCATACCATCCACAAATCCTAGATGGTCTCATCGCCCAGGGATACTTGCCTATTGGGGCACACATCTTACAATAGAGCGAGTGCCAACTAAACCAATAAAATATTATAGACTATATTCCAATATGAGTATGCTTTTGGGCTCCGTATGGCTAGCCTGCGGTATCGTAGGAAAGATGCCCACACTTTTTGGCGCAGGGGCAGCCATAATGGTACTCACAGCGGCCTATATAGTGGTAGCAAAAAGTTCGACAAAAAAATAGTTAAGATGTTGCTTCAATAACTAAGTAAACGTTGCACTAATCTCTTGTATCAGGAGCCGCGGGTCAGTTTAACGTCCCTATCGATATCTACTACTTTGGCCTTCGCTCGCACACAAAGCGCGGTTACGTCCGTATATTCAGTCATTTCAGCACAAGTGCGATCGACTGACTCTACGCTAAAGTCTATAGTGGTCGCCTTTCCTACAATATATTTCTCAAGACACTCATCGCGTACGGTCGGGTCTTGGGCGATTTGACAAATTTCTAATATTTCTTTACTAGGTACACCTAGTCCTGTCGCTGCTCGAGCAATACCGATGTAGCAGGAGTTTACGTACGAAGAGTCCAGGCACCATGAGGCTATTTCTGTTAGCGAATCGTAAGGTTTGGATGAGTCCACGGTGTTGCCGATATATTCGTAGCATTCTCCGCCCCATCGTTCCCCGATTTGTGCGCACACGTCTCGGGGCTTACTGATTGTAGGGCTTACCGAGTTTAAACCTCCCGCTCCCGACGTAGCGACGCTAAACCACTGCATAGTAACTCCGGTACCGCATGCGTTCAACGCCGGTTTGCGCTCATTAGCAGGTAAAATATCCAGTCGCTCGCACATAGCAAGGCCACGAATCATGTCGTTATTTGTGCGTTGCGCAACCGCGTGGCCTATACCGTGAATACATTGCATGTAGAACAAATTATTTGTTGTCAGGTCTACGCACAAAGTTGGTATGGATTCTTGGAAAAACTCATCGGTCTGGTAGCCTGATGCTTCTTCCACTATACCGTGGTAGTAGCCAAAGTCGCAAACCTCCACACCGGATGTGAACGCTTTCTCGATCGAGTCGTATATAGCATAGCTTGCCCTGCCTATGGCGTGCGAAGTATGGTGACAATAGTAGCGTAGCATAGGGTTAGCGAGCATATCTTTTTCAAGTGTAACGGATGCCTGGGCAGGAGTTGACTCGTAAGCCATACTGACATAGACTCCCACCAAACAACGTTCCACGTCGAGACGATTTGAACTTTTCAAACATTCTTGAACCCCCATTGTCGAAGGAGTCAACTTTTTCAGCCTGTATTCGTTTTGTGCACCAATTGCCCCAGTTAGACCAAGTAAACTGACCACAACAGCAGACGCACTGACTATGTACATTTTTTTGCTTTTTTTAACGTAGCCAAGGAGACCCACCGCAAGAGCCAGTAGTAGGAAAGCCACGGCTGCGGCTACTATGTACAGATTGAATGTCCCAGAGGTTACTATGGCTGTAGGTTCTCCTACGCTAAAAGAAAACCATCCGCTGTCTGACTCGGACACCCAACGTACTATATAGGTTCCATACACCAGCGCCGGAGGCTTGAGTGCCAGGGTTCCGTCGGCTCGTTTGCTATCTCCCGTAAAAGGGATGGCGTCACCTTTATCGTTTTCCAAAGTTACTTTGATGTCTCCGCTTCCCGGTATCCGCACCTGTATAAGTGGTGGTGTGTGACTAACTGTCTCCCCGTTGCGTGGAACTGTTTCTTCGCCTGCAGCCGCTACTTTGGTACCGCCGGCGGATAGTAGTAGCAGGGATAGAAGTAGTGCCAAAAACGTTTCCCATAGGCGGGAAGTTTTACGGGAAGTGTACGGGTGCGGACTCATATCGTAGATATAGACTGTCTCTTATAAGCCACTATTGCCACTAATTAACGTGTTAAAACCGAGTATAGTATCGCGCAAGCAATTGCCGCAACTATAGACGCACTGTAGAGGTATTTTATGTTTAGTCCGTTCTGTTTTAAGTCTGAAGCCGCCAAAGGCGTTGTGTGTTCGGGCGTTACTGCGCCAGTGTCCACGGGGTACAAAGTTACCCTAGGGTAGGTGGTGTCCCCACTGTGCAGGTCGTAAGGCGTTGCGCTGACCATCCCGTACTCTGGTGGGTTCTCATAGTAGTAGTCTCCCCATCTGTCACGGTAGCGCCATTCCCCTGTCTCGGGAGAAATAGACCACTCTACACCGAAGTCGTCTTTAGCGATAAGGGAGTCTATACGCTTGTAGGCGTCAGTTTCCGACATTTGTCCGTTACGACGAGCAAGTATAACTGTATCGTATATGGAAGCAATCCTGGCAAGGTTGGGATGCATGGGTTTGTTCATAAGATACTTGTATTAGTGCCTACAGGAAAAATTTGTGCAACGAGCACTATCGCACCGTCATCGGCTGGAAGACTCAGGGAAGAGTACAGCCAATTCCGAGGTTGCTGTGTTGAAATAAACTTTACCATATTGCTTGTACGTGTACGCTACTACCAGGGCCAAACCTAACCCTATATCTTTTAAGGAGTATGGTGTACCAATACCGCGTACGGAGTTCTTGTCCAATATTTTAGGTCCGGGCGTAGATATAAAGGCCGCCCATGGAACGCCTTCTGTCGCAAAGTCGTGCTCGAAGGTAAGACGAATACTTTTAACATCGTTAGCACGCAGCTCTCCGATTATATAAGTTAAAGTAGCTTTCGGGTTCAATAGTAGGGTTCTGTGTTTGTCCGTATCCGTAACGGCGACACCGTCACCGGCAAGTTCCTCGCATGTAACGAGCCTGGTTTCTAAAGGAGTTTTGCGTAAGAGAGCCTCGTATCTTTCTAGATTGGAGCGCACTTGGGTTACGCTTTTTGTCAATAAGTCTACTATTGGTGAGCCGGGGTTTTCGTCTTCCAGTAAACCGGAGCACAAGGTTACGGGGGCCATTAGGTTCGCTAAAGCGTGTTTAAGTTTGGCGTGGCCTTCATGGTAGTGAACCTCAGGTAGTAGTACCCACTGCTTATTGGGATGCATCGCCCGCCCTCTGTATAGCCGCTACTATGTCATTAAACGGCGCTCCTTTCTCTATACAACTAAAAGCCCCATAGGAGTAGCATTGTGTTTGGATATCGCGGTCCGCGTAACCGGTCAAAACAACCGTTTTCATAGCGCATTGGTTTGAGTTTTTTAAATATTTCAAAACTTCCACCCCGTCTAGTACGGGCATGGATATGTCTAGGAGCAACACATCTGGGGTGAATTTGTTTACGGCGGCTATAGTTTGTTCTCCGTTTTCACATTCAGCCACGACCTTGAAGTTTTCCACTTTGTTCAGGTAGCGCAATACGACCTCTCGCAAAATAGATGAGTCGTCGGCTACAACTATGCGTACCGTTTTAGACTGTGTCACTGGGGGTTCTCGTTTGTATCCGCAGGTGAGTCGCCGTCACTTGTTATACCATAGAGTCGCACGAAATCTTCGTTGGCTAAAAGTTCTTTCGAGCGCAGCATGGTTACTATTTTTTTCGAATCGTCAAGAGCGCTTTTCAAAGATCTGGAGATAGGGGACTGCTCGTCCTCTATGAGGTACATGGCCGCAGTTATGGCCTGTAGTACGTTGTCTTGAAGTTCGTTAACTTTTCTGTCCCGCAGAACCGCGGATGCAACCGCACTCTCTAAAAAGATCAGATTCTCATTTAAGTCGTTGTCTATCAACCAAGACACGGCAGACAATGCGGTCACGAGCACGAGTCCTGAGAAAAGAACAAGAGACCAGTCGAAAGCGTCTTTTCCGATCAAACCGCTCGTGAATATAAGACCTGGACTGACGACACCAACCAGCATATAGTATAGTACGGAGAATATAACGATACTTACGGCCACTATAGAACTCCTATACAGTGACACTAGGCACGCTATAATCATGAACGCCATATGCGCGTATATGTGCCCTCCGGTAGCGCTCACCACTATAGAGTTAGCCGTAAGAAGAAAACTTAAAGAAAACAATTCTTTGCTACTTTGCCGTATCAAAGGGGAACGAATAGCGAAGATATGGACCACAAATATAAGAAAGTAAACCAGCAACGTTGAAAGGTGTTCTTCGCGCGCCTTAGTCGCAAGAACAAGGGCCATTACTCCGTATAGCTGACTACATATGGATACGAAGAAGTGTCTTTGCCGCCATTGTGCATAAGGCATGGGTCTCTTTTTTCGAGATATGTTATATGTCACAAGTATTACAGTACTTTAAGTATCTATAGTGTCCACAGTCGGCGGTGAGTGCGGTGCCAGGGACAATAGTAATACTTATAGTATGCTACTAAAATATTTGTATATGTTCATAATGTCCGTCTTGACCGCCGCCCCTGTCACCCCTGTCTCGGCATTGCCCTCTACCACGAGCCCGCTCCCGTCCTCATCCCCTGTAGAGGTTGTGACCATAGGAACGAGTGTGAAGGGTACCCCTATTATCGCGCGACGTTACGGTACTGCGACAGGTCCCACAGTTTTGATTGTCGGCCAGATTCACGGAAGCGAAAAAGGTTCTTTACAGGTGATCAAAGGGATAGTAGATGGTTTTGCGAGCGAATCTTCTGCTATGAATGTATGGGTTATTGACGTGGCCAACCCTGATGGCGACGTCAAAAATTTGCGCACTAATAGTCGCGAGGTGGACTTGAATCGAAATTTTCCTACCTCCGACTGGAAGTTGTCCAGCAGAGGTCGCTATTTTTCGGGAAAGTCTCCGATGTCCGAACCGGAAACTAAGGCTTTGGTGGGGTTTATAGAGAAGTACAAACCAGTTTTGTCAGTGTGGTACCATCAGGTTGGCCCGGTAGTGGATCCGCATCCTAAGGGTAATCCTGTTATTATGCGCACATATGCCCGCGTCGTGGGTTACCCGTATTCATCTGCCCGTTGCGCCGGTAGTTGCGTTGGTACGGCCACAACTTTTCACAGTGAAACCGTGACAAACGCTACGGCATTTGTTGTTGAACTACCGGCAAAAGTAACTAAAGACCACGTAAAGCGCAATGTTGAGGCCTTACGGGCAGTTTTCGCTGTACTGTCCCGCTGACCCCAATTGGCAATAGTGCCGCCATACGCGCAGCAGGCAGTAGGCCCGGAGTGTCGTTTGTGCACCACCCGCGAAACTGGGGCCACACTCGTGTCCACGGTCCGAACTCCTCGGGTAGCGCCACTGTCAGCCTGTGCGGGTCAAGTGCATCAGCGCGTTTACCGCCTCACGGATATACTCGCCGTACCACCGGCCTCGCTTGGGTGGTTTGTCCAGGACTTGCTCGATCAGTTCTCATTGTCGGTCGGTCAGATCAGTCTATACGTTGCGTCGGCGTACGAATAGGGACACACGCCCTAAGGTGTACAACTGGGTAAATTTAAATATCTTAAAATAATAGCCAAAGATTAACAGTATTTTCCTGTTTAGCGCAGACTGTATATAGCATGCGTAGTATATGTAACTATATCACAAAACTAGTCTACTTTTCAGTTGTTGTGGCTTTAGTGCATCTGCTGTTTACGTCTTCTGCCTCGGCCCATTCCCAGTATTCGGCCGCGTATGCGGCAGTTCCATCAGTAAATTGTAGGGGTATGTCTATAAGAGCCTGCGAAGCAGCCCAGGCCCAAGCCCAAGCCCAAGAACGGGCTCAAGCCGCTGCGGCACAAGCGGCACAAGCTCGCGCGGCTCAAGCCGCCGCAGAGCAACGTCAAGCCGACGCAGATAGAGCAGCCCAAGCCCGGGCCCAGGCCCAAGCCCAAGAACGGGCTCAAGCCCCTGCGGCACAAGCGGCACAAGCTCGCGCGGCTCAAGCCGCCGCAGAGCAACGTCAAGCCGACGCGGATAGAGCAGCTCAAGCCGCAGCCGCAAGAACAGCCACAATAAGTCCGACCCTGATTAGATACAACTCTCCTATTACCACCGCAGCACCCGCAGCCACCGCACCCGCAGCCACCAGCGCCAAAGGACCACAAACAACGGTACCAGCAGCCGGAGGAGTATTTAACTCGCAAACCAGCACCGCAAACACCGCTTCTGCGTTCACAGACGCGGTACCTGTAACCACAAGTTACGGCTCGATCGGAGGGTTTGCGGCCGCACAACCACAGACTTTAGGTGCCGACAACTATTTAAAGTATTGCGACAAATATATTAAAGGCAATGGCAGTATCGAAGCGTGCAGCCTCGCGGATGTAAAAAACCATAAGGAAGCCTTAGAAAACCTAAAAAAACTTGCTACGGATACAGCCGCCGCTATTTTAAAAGGCGAAGCCGTGTCTGTTGATATAGTAGGTAGAACTGACAAAAGGTGCGGAGAGTTGTCGTATAGCGGACTAATCGAATGTCAGTCAGGTAACGCCCTAGAGCGCGCACGCCGATCCGCAACTCATCTATCAGATTTAGTTAGACAAGTACTCAATAATAGCCACGACCCAAGTAGAGCCTCAATACAGATAGTATTGAGGCTCGACCAGAAGAACTGCCCGCCACCAAGTAACGATGTGATATGTATAGTCACAACACAGATTCAAGATACGGGCAACCTGCGAGACTCCACCGCCACTTTTACGACGCGCGCCGTGCCACGTCCTGTTTCGGGGGACGACGACCTATGCCTTGACGATCCAGGTATACAGCTGACTTTTCCTTGTCCTGCTCCGGGGGACCCCGACCTATGCCTTGACGCTCCAGGTATACAGCTGACTTTTCCTTGTCCTGTTCCACCACCATCCGACCGATGCCCTGACGATCCAGGTATACAGCTGACTCTTCCTTGTCCTGCTCCGGGGGACCCCGACCGATGCCTTGACGCTCCAGGTATACAGCTGACTCTTCCTTGTCCTGTTCCCCCACCACCAGTAACAACTTTTCGCAGAATAAAGCCCTCCTGAGAACTTAAGCACCCGTCGTACATATAGCGACAGCATAAGACATATTGGCACAATACAGGGTATGAGTTGCCCACGTATAACGAAACTAGGACTAGTTATACTTTTCCCCTTGATGGTATCTTGCACGTCGAGTACGGTAGACATCAACCCGGTAACTGAAGATATCGATTCGGTAAAGGAAGCGCCCTATACGGAAGGAGAAATACCCGTACCGGACTGCACACTAGACGACGATGGTAGATTCGTGGTATGCGGGGACGAAAATATCGCAATAGAACACAGCCAGCGAGGCGCAGCATACCGTTACCGTACCAACTCCACGCTTCCCGGAGACGCGATACTATACCTGACTGACGCAACAAAATACGAGGCGAGACTAGAACAAATCTTAGGAAAAGCAGAACTAGTACCAGGCGGAAACATGTCTATATACGGTCTGTACTCTGCAGCCTTCGCCTTCGTAACACCTAGTATAACCTATCAGCACGAATGGGCTTTAGCAAATGGAGACTATCTCGTCGAACAAATAATGTTTCTAAAATCGTCAGAAGAGGCAACTATGGCCCTAAAAGAGTGGCAAAACGCCTCCGTACAAGCAGGTATGGATAGTCCGAAAGGTTTTGAAACTCCAGAAAATTCATATACCATAGTCTACAAGGCCTCCGCCGGCACTGACCCTAACCGTCAATGTATCGCCCAAACCCTGGCTATACACAAAAACATATTGGTTTCTGCAAATTATCTTACAGGTGGCGACTGCTCCAATCTACCGATCAACGCCCCGTCGATAGTGCTACTATATACAGTACAAGACATAAAACTCATAACCAACTGACACGAGACGATGCACCCTGAGCGCTAAAGTCACCGTCACCTCTTACGACCATCAAGAAACTATTAGAACGCCAGGCAAAAAAGACGAGAGTCAGTTTTGAATTATCTGCACACGGAAACCAACCCCCGGTCTTGAACTAAATTTCGGTGCGCCCACCGCATCTTTCAATAAACGCCAAGGATACGGTAGCGCCTCACCGTCGTCAAGTTGAAGAAACCTATTAAACAAACCGGCGTCACCCGTCACTTCATCGCACGCAATAACGAACACATTACTACGTGCACTCAATGAAGTCGCAACAAGTACTAGCCCACTGAAACCTGTGGCAATCTTTACGCCTAGGCGGCAGATACTCTTATAGCCCACAGGTTTAAGGATACTACCGAGCAATCATCAAACAGTATCAGCGCCGCGCCCAGTAGATTTATTTTCGCCATTTTCTATGAAAGAAGAGACAGAAGGTTCGGGCCATTCGCGCACCTTTGTACTGTCCTGCATAAGGAGATACAGGTCATCGGCCAGCACCTGTAGTTCATTGCCTGTTTGTTTACTTTCAATTATATCCGCGTGGTATTTCTCTAAAATCTCCGCAGCTTTACCGCTATCGTAAATTCTACCGTCGACGTCATAGCCGGGAGATAGCTCCAAAATAGCCCTGGCGTCCGCCCCGGACAGAGTTTTTCTACATTCCAAAGTATGCGCCAAAGCCAGTACCAGGTGCCGATCTTTTCGTATAATTTCCGACACTTCGTCGTATATCTCTTGTAAAAGTTGTTCGACTTCCGCCACCACCCCGCTCTTGGGGTCCACCTCTCGCGTCACGGCAGATATATTCTTCCCCATACCCCAGGCACTGATCATGGATGTGGCCAAACTTGTCGCGGTCTCGAGGTCGCCTGAAACGCCGCTGGTAGAGTCACCGTAAAAGAATCTTTCCCCGGCTAAAGACGCAAGACATACCGCTATATCGATACGATATTCTTTACCCCATTTGGTGTACAGTTCTGCAGTCGGTATGGAGGAAACAAGTCCCAGGTAGGTACCGCCTTTATCGATAGTCACCGTATCTATGGTTAGAGTTTTTCGCAATCGCCAGGCGACCAAGGCATGACAAGACTCGTGTATGGCCACAGAATGCTGCTCATAGGGCACATACTCTACTCCTTCGCTTGGGCCAAATTCTTTATAGCGTTTAGCCACCAGCATATCCGTCCATTCTACAACTTTCCTACCGGAACGCATAGCGGATATGAGGGCCTCGTTTACTAGATCTTTAATTACTGCCCCACTCGCGCTAGGGGTCATAAGGGCAATGGACTGAATTTGGCCTGGCGTTAAATTATGGGAAACTTTATCCAAATATCCTTGATAGGTGCGCTGTCTACCTTCATACGACGGGTATCCTACTTTAAACACTCGATCTATACGACCAGGTCTTAACAAGGCCGGATCCAAGGAGTCTGGCATATTTGTAGCCATAACGTGCATAATCCTGTACTTCTTTGGATGTTTAGCCGGAAGACCCATTGATCTGCGTAGTTTGGACATAAAGCCCTTAGGTGTGCGCACTCCCTGCATAGACGCCAGTATTGCGTTCAATATACCCGGATCTCCTCCGCCTCCAATCCTTGGCATCATAAGTTTATTCACTCTAGGATCCGGGGCGTTTGCTTCAAATTTTGCCACAGCCGCACCACGAGAACCCAGTACGTCGGCTTCGTCGAAAAATACTACAACACCTCCGTAGATATTGGAAAGTTTACGTAGTTTTTTGTAAAGCATCTTAACCCGTAGAGGGCCTATACCTACGAACATGTTTTGAAACGCAGCGGGTTCGACCAACACGAATGGTACTGAAGTTTCTCCGGCTATGGCTTCGGCGATAAGAGTTTTACCTGTACCCGGCGGACCCCACAGCAGCATTCCTCCGGGAACATGTCCTCCTAAAGACTCGATAAGTTCGGGCTCTTTTACAAATTGTACCATTTCCTTAACTTTAGACACTACCGCGTCTTGACCCCATACGTCCGTAAAGTTTGTTTTGACTTCCTCGGGAAGATAGACATATATTCCTCCTCTGCTCAAAACCGCAAATAGTAGCAAAAACTGCGCCACAAAGAATACCAGCATCAGTATACCCTGAATACCGAACATAGGTATGTACACCGGCATCTGCCTAAAGCCTTCGTTCAAAGCCGCGTAAGACGAAGAGTTTCTGATATTGTTTATACCCGAGGCAAGAATCAGTACAACTAGACCGATTTTTACAAAAAAACCGATCTGTTTACGAACATACGCGGGCATTCTTTCAATAGGTTTGCGTATCACAAGAGTACTGTTGTCAAACACCGCAGGTACTTGTGGAAGTATATGTCCTATTATTTTAAAACATCCCAAAAGTATCGCCAAAATAAGTAGTGGCCGCAAAACTTGGCTTTCCTGGTAAGCTATACTATAGGCGTCTAGTAAACTGTAGCTGTTACTATACAGAGAAAAAAGTGCCATAAGAGACCAGAGCACAAAAGCAGTGTACAAAGGTTTAAGGGCCTTGGATATCAGTAGTAGCATCGAGTCCGCTCGTAGCCCACTTGTCGCGCCTATTTTGCTTTGATCTGCATTATCTGTCACTTTAACCATCACCCTTTCGCCCAGGAGTCGAGCGATTTCACGATAGTCGCCTTATTGGCTTCGTAGCATGTAGTTTCGCAGCCAATGGTCATAGATTTCAAAACATATGTTTGCGTAGGCACCCCTTGCCGTATCAGGGACATATCGTAAAGCATAGTACTGGTAGTCACTCGAGATACTGTACCGTCTTTCAACATAACATCCATAGTTACTGTTCTGGTTTGTCGTGCCGAGGCGGGATCGCTGCTTTCTTGATTTATTATTCGTATGGCGCCACTAGCGACCTGTTTTTTGAAGTCAAGCACAAACATATCGTCTATATAAGCCATGGCCTCATCGTAGGAAGTATAGCCGTTGACAATAATTGTCCCGCCCACCTGACCGCTGGCCTGAAGTATGATAGGCCCTCCGGGCTCATTTGCTAGAATTCGCGGCCCCGGCCCAAATCCTTGCAGAAATAAAGGTGGACTGGGATTGTTCGGGGCGATGTCTTGCGAGGAGTATATGTGCCATCCTTCACCTATATGAACCGTGGCGCCATATTCTACGGATCCCGCGCATGGCGTTGAATACTCCGCTAACGCGAACCCCATCTGCGTTGAACCAGGTTTGACAAATACGCAGTATACACCCGAGACCGGAAGTTTCGCGCACCCCGTAAGTACAAGCAACGTAACGCCAGTAGTGATGACCCTGCAGAGCCCTGAGACACCTGTCATCGCAACTGCCTGCCCAAGTGTAGACCATAGGCCAGTAGCATCGCAAAAACGCCAGACGCGATAATGTATACAGTTAAATCTAAAGTTTCCGGAGCCCTCGTGATGGATGAAGCAACAGAGCCGTATAATCTGTCTAGTTCATCCTCGCTGTAGGCGGACATAAATTGTCCTCCGGTGTTTTGTGCCAGGCGTTGCAGAGAAAGGAAATCAGGAGGAACTTTCAAAGTCTGAGTTTCGCCATCAGGAGTTAGTATAGTTATTTCTCCCTCTAAAGTACCGAGAGCCACGGCGGATACCTGTATACCCATCTGCAAAGCAAGTTCTGTGGCCCTCCCCATTGTGGCAGTACCTGCCGTCTGCGCTCCGTCGCTTATAAGTATAATAGTGGTCGGCTTTGGGTTGATGAAGTTCACGCCTTCACGTATGGATTCTTGGACCCTTTCGACGTCCCCGGCCCTACCAACAGCGTAAGACAGCACCAGAGCGTCTCCCGTAGCCGTACCTCCTCCGGCCAAGAGGCTTTCTAAGGCGTTCAAACTAAGTTCTCTATTTAGTGTAGGATAAGATAAAATAGATACTGTTTCATTGTAGGCCACCACACTCAGCGTCCACTGTCGAGGTGCGTTTGTTATGAATTTTGCGGCCGCATTTTTGGCGGCGTCTATCCGCGCCTGCCCCACATCCCCGGATGTCATAGACCCGGAGACATCTATAACTAAAACGATACTATTGTTTGACGTATCCGCGTCCAACACGATCCCGGGTCTGCTTTGAGCCAAAGCCAGTAGGGTCACCCCTAAAAGCGCCAAGATGGTCGCGATTTTGTTTAGTTTCGGTTTAGGGGACAATGCCGCAAGCATAAAAGTTCCGGTAAATCGCACAATTCTCGAGTTTCTTTTGCGCATCTCGTATACATATAAAATATAAACGACCGTAGGAAGAATCACCAACGGTAAAAGTTCTTTGTGTTCAAGTATCATACTCTTCTCGGTAACCTGGTTCCCAACACGCTGTCAATCTGGGAAGTTGTGTCCAGTTCCACTATGAATGCCCCCATATTTTGGAGGCGGTCTCGCACTGCGCAGTACTTTTCCTCCGCCAATTTGTTGTAATCTCTGACTAACGAACGAGATCCGGAGTTATATGTACCAGTTTCTCCGGTTAAAGGGTCACGAAATAGTAATGTACCGGCCGATTTCAAAAAAAGCTCTGAAGGATCCGCAATCAGCAGTACACATACCAAATTGTTCATAGACAGTGTTCGTAAAAGAGATAAGGTTTTCTCAGATGTTCGTATATCGGCGGCAAACACAATTAGTGACTCGCCACAACTATGAGCCAGTTTAGATATAGTCGCGTCATACGTAGGGGACGAATCCCAGTGCAGGGGCTTAACCATGCTCTCAAGGTTCGCGAGGTCTCCGGCTTTCAACTTTTGCCTTCGATTCTCGGTTTCAAGGGTTACTACCGCATTGTCACGCATCCCTATGTACGCCAATGAGGTGTAGGCGGCGATTTGAACCTCATTTTTAGAAATCTCTGTACCGTAAAGCATCACGGGGCTATCATTATGAACCAAACGCACCTCTAGAGGACTATACGCCAAAGAACGATGCACATGCAGCACCCCTGTTTTTGCGTAAGCGTTCCAGTCGGCTTTCCGTAGATTATCCCCGTAAACGTACTCGGTGGGGGACGATCTTTCTTCGGAGTTTCCGGGCATTTTTGAAAATTTCTGCCCTAAGTAGCTTCGACGAACCCCGTCCTCACAAGGTAGTGCTAACAGATTCAAAATAGAGAGGTTCATGCGCTGGGTAAGATTGTTTTTACTATACGCTCCACTACTTTATTCGCAGTTACGTTATCTATAGAACCTTTGTACGATATACATATACGGTGAGCCAAAGTATCTTCTGCAAGATCGGCTATATCTCCCACGACGACTTCGCTGCGTCCTTTAGTGAAAGCCCTGGCCTGTGCTGCGGCGGTTAGCGCGATACTTCCGCGCACTCCTGCGCCGTAGACGACGGCCTGTGACCATTCACCAGCAATCGCGCCTACGTTTCGGGTGCTTTGTACGATATCTACCACGAGAGTGGCTATATCTTTGGGCACATGCACCGCTTTCACCATCTCTCTACCGTCAAGTACGTCTTGTAGAGTCAAAGATGCCCCTACATCTACATCTCCTGTTATGTAGCGCCTTAGCACTTCGATCTCCTGAGTTTTGGTAGGGTAGGACAAATTGACCTTCATGATAAAGCGGTCGAGTTGAGCCGCAGGAAGAATGTAAGTTCCTTCGCTTTCTATAGGGTTTTGGGTGGCCAGAACCATAAAAGGCTCTTCGATCGTACAGGTTTGTTTACCTATTGTTATCTGTCGTTCCTCCATGGCCTGCAGTAGCGCGGATTGGACTTTGGCACTAGCCCTGTTGATCTCGTCTGCTAGTAGAAAGTTGGTGTATACAGGTCCCAGTTCTACAGCAAAATCGCCTTTACCTGGTACCCATATTCTGGTTCCGGTTATGTCCGAAGGCATAAGATCCGGGGTGAACTGCACGCGTTGCCACTCGCCTTGACAAACCTGGGCGAAAGTTTTAACGGTTTTAGTTTTAGCCAAACCGGGCATACCCTCAAGCAGTATATGACCTTTGGCCAGTACGGCGATCAGTATTCTGTCTATCAAGTTTTCCTGTCCGACGATAATCTCGAGCATGGCGTTTCGTGCTTCTGTTAGTTTTGCGTTAAGTTCGTTTTTTCGGCCGGTTGTAGGCGTGTTCATACGCGTATTATTGTCTCCCGTACAAGGAAGTAGGCACCCTATGGCAACTATGAGCAGCGTATTGCGTGTTTTCTCTGTAGACGCACAATATGGTGGCATCCATGGTTAATCGTAAAACACAAAACAAAGTATTGGTGGCTTTGATGGTGCTATTAGGAGCCTGTTCGTCTGTCACCGCTGATATACAAAAGTCAAACAACGCAGACCTTGTAACAGTGCCAGCGAACCCAGTTCTAGTACCTGCCACTTCATCCGCCCAGGTCTTGCGATCTGAGCAAAATAATCTCGTGTACGCGGCCACCTGCTACACTCCTGGGGCACTAAAACTAGGGTCTACATGGGCCTTGAACGATACTTCATTGTCCTTGGCCGCCGATGGGACTATAGTATTGGCTGATTTAGGGGAACCATCGCAGGTACCCCACGGATTCGATATGTCCGTCGTGTCAACGGATGGCACAAAAGCGTCTTTGACAGTACACGTTAGATGTTTACCGCAAAATTTTCCAAAAGTTAAAATAGAAGGACGTTTCACAGACTGGTTGATGTTGACCACGGCCGCCGATCCGCTTGCCGAAGAAAAAGTAGGTTCTTTCCGCATTATAATGGAACCGAACGGATTTCCGGCATATATAGAGCAGGGCCAATGGATGCCGGCAGATTTTTTCCGTAACGGCGACCGTATAATTAGTTTTCAAGACGTAACGCTTCCTTCAGGAGCACCGGTTGTACAGAGTTTTAGTAACACCCCTGGTCTAGGCTTCCAATCGGCACAATTGTACGGTTCGCCGGATGAAAAGTGGGTACCCGCAAAAGGCGCAGGTCTGGACCCGCATGCCGCCACGGTACTGCCCAATGGCAACCTACTGGGTCTTATCTACGAAGAAGTGTATGATACACCTATACAGTCTAAATCCGCAATACCTTCTTCGTCCACCACACGGTCCTGTGAACCGGTTCCTGCCAAAAGCGATGATCCTGTGCTTCGCGGAAGAATTGTAGAAGTTACAAGTTCCGGGGAAGTAATACACAGCTGGAGTATAGAAGATCATCTACCGCAGGCTTTGCGCGCGCCTCTATGGGTTACTGTATACTCTCTTGTGGGCGAAAAGCCTTATTGCGCTATAGATGCGGAACATTTCAACGCCATAGCGTTTTATCAAGAAAAAAATGCACCTTTAGGAAAAGGAACGGCCCTAGTCACTGGTAGACATATAGACGGGGCCGTCATGGTAGAGTGGCCGCAAGGCAACGTCCTATGGTCTTTGGGCGGGAACACCACTGACAAATCGTTAGAAATAATCGACGATCCTTTAGATGGTTTATCGTTACCACACGATGCCCATTATATAAGTGAAGACGAGGTTATGCTTTTCGACAACAGAACTTTTGGCAACAGTTCACGCGTAGTTGTGTATAAGGTAGATTTGGTTAAGCGTTCCGCAACCCTTGTAGAAACCTATACCGTCAAATGTCCAACATCCCTAAGTAACAGTAATCTCTGCGGGGCCTTCGCCATGGGTTCCGCGCGTCTGACGCTGGACGGGGAGAAAGTGTTGGTAGGTGTAGGCACCTCGCGGGTAACGGCTGCCGAAATACCTAGAGTTAAACAAGGCCTCACGCAGGAAGCCGCCGCCACGCTTGTTTTGGAGGGTTCGTGGAGTTACCGGGTCATACCCGCGGAACCTTTTGATTCTTTGAAATTGTACCGTTCGCAGATCTCCGCAAAACCATGAACACAGTACACCATCTTACGATTTGTTTCTATACGAGTACAGATTCTTAACATTACAGTAGATGGCTCTGCCATTGCTTTCGCGAAAGGATCGCTTACCTGGTTTTAAGACTTAGAACTGGGTTCGTAAGGAACCGTAGTAGTAGGTGCCAGATAAGGTATAGGGGCCTTTTGGTACAGCACTGTCATCTGAGACCAATTGCTCTCATCGGTAAGTAGTGTGTCCACGAACAAAGACATTTTTGCTTCTCCGTAGGTTCCGAGTATTTCTATACCCAGATAAGAGTAGAGAATTTCAACATCCCATCCCTGTTTCCGCATATCCGTTACGATCGCTCCGGTGATTATGTTTATATTTCCCTGAATTTCCAAATCCCAACGATAGCTGTCCTCCATAGCATACTCGACCTTCAAAGCGTAGTTTTCTAGAGGTTTTAGATCTTCAGGCCAGTTAGTTAAAGGTTTGAGCACACTTTCTGTTTTAGGTGCCGCCTCGTTTGCGATAGTGGTATCTGTCGTCGGCAAACTGCCGGTCGCGCTCGCAGGGGGCCTGACCACGCCTATGGTTCCTTCCTCCTCGGGCACCGAGGGTTGTGCGGGCGCTGCGTACATATCGTCAAAAATAGAAGATATACTTAAAGCCAACATCAGGAATAAAATAACCAGTGTCGTCACCAAGGTTATACCTGTGGAGATTTTAGTGCGCATAACGGGTATTGTTCCGTATAACGTGTTTTTTTCCGCTATATAGTCTGTACACGCTTACCGCGCATGTAAAGGTCTGCCTATTTGGAATTTCGTAAAAGAAGTTCCCTGTTCTCCTGAGCATACACTTTGGCTTCGTCGAGAGAACGGGCCAAGTTTCTGCTTATAAACCCCGTATGACTTGTTGTTTCTTCTCCGCCGCACACCCCGCATGTAGTGACGCTAGTGTATATAACCGACCAGCCCAGCGTCACCTGAGGGCTGGAGCCGCGCGCGGTACTGGCGCCAACGTTAACGATAGGCGCGTCGTAGCGGCGTTTAACTTTTCTGTTGCTGCCTAAGCATTTAGAGCACGACAGGGAGTACACCCCCGACACCCTACTTAGTAGAAGTATACTTACACAAAGAATACTTAGACCTACTCCGATAATAGGAGATTTAGTTAAGACGAGCGCCACGGAGGACGTCCCCAGTACCCACGCCGTTAGCGCCATCGGTAGATCTTTTGCAGTCACCTTATATAATGTGCCTGTAAGCCGACGCAACACATATAACTTCTTTCCGCAACCAAAGGCCACCTGAGTCTATGTGCGAGTATACTTAAGGCGGTCCAAGGACTGCGGTAAATCGCATCTACCGACCTGTACGAAGGGCGTTTTTGCGTACGTATTCATAAAACTGTAACGTCAGCATCGTTTAAGCACCAACCATCCGTTTTTGCGTACACCAAGAAAGATACAAGTATGCTCACGATTCCCATACAGCCCAGAGACCGTTTGTCCGCAGTATTACCGCAAACATCTGTCGTTTCCTTACGAGCGCTAACGGTGGTAGTGTTCTCATAACTAAACCATCATCGAAAGGATGAGTATGGGCAAATTGAATGTAAATAACGACCCGGCTTCGGCCGTAGCCAGCTCTATTTGGGGTTGCACCTCAGATAGTGAAGTGGCTGACATAGTATTTCCTAAAGCAAGTATTCTTAGGCGGAAAAAAGGTTTAAGCCCGGTTCGTCTTGACGCCCAGTCCCTTATGAAGTGGTATAAAGGCGATTTGGATCACGTACTGAGTATTGCTTCCAACGTTAAAACTCCCGGATCAGTTCTGGAGAAGTTCACCAAGGACACCCGATTGTCGGTTAAACGAGCTTTGCTTGGCAACCCGTCAACTCCACCTAACTCGTATGCTAAACTTGCGTCGTGGGCCATGCTGCTCAACGACGAAGAAGGTCTGCACAATATGTCGTCCGTAATGGATGTACGTACACTCTGTCAGTCTCTTTTGGAGTACAAGCAGGAGCACGGTGACACCAACAGCAGCAGACTGCGTTTAAACTACGAAGTTCTTGCCGAAAAACTGATATATCATCCAGGTCTTGTTTTGTCGGTAGCTTCTATAGGCTGCACGGACATAAACTTGATATTGGCTCGTTACATTAGCGAGGGCAAAATTGCGTCAGTGTCCTTACTGGATTTAGTTAAAGCGCATCCGGCACAAGAGGATACTGCGCTCCTTGTAGAAGTAGCGCTCGAGACGAAAAGAATGCTTAATACCGACCTGGTGGCAAGTTGGCTACACGCCGATAAGGTGTCATGCTACTCCGCCAAACGCTCAATAGAGAACAAAAATTTGTTCGATCTAGTGCAGGACGGATGTCAGGCAGACTTGTTGGTTAGGGGTAATCCGGCCATGATAAGTACGGCTATCGTTAACGGTGTTCCAGAGGAAGACCTGATGAAAGCCGTAAGCGGCTACGATTACGAAATGTATGCGATTGTCGACTCTTTAGAGTCACGAAGTGTGTCCGCTGCCTGTGAAGAGCATATAGCGGACCGTATCGTAACTGTATTGTCGGATCCGCCAAAAGATGCCTTGGAGGCACTCGACGGCAACGTCGTGTCGCTGTTTTTGGCAAACGCGCGTCACGATTTAAGTGACAGCAAACTTTTGGCGCTCTTGCGTACAGGCTCCCTTCAAACGACGCAGAAATGGATAGATAAGTCCGCACCTGCGCCCAATAGAGTAAGGGTATCTGTACTAGAAAGTATACTAGATGATCCGGCCGCGAGTGGCCGCGCTTTATATAGTTACGGGCGGCCGTCGACCACGCTGCCCTCGGCGTACGACACGTTAAGAAGCCCACTGTTACTCGCTTGTCCGCATACACCGGGACTAGTAGACGTCGTAATCAGACATTACGACGAGTACTTAGGCAGTCATCTGCACACCAGCCCCGTGATGCGCGCCGTATATCCGGTATTAGTAAGAAACTTTGGGGCTTCTAGTTCACAAAACCCGCACATGCGGGAACACTGGGAAAGTTTTTTAACTTTTGCCTGTGAGTGGGAGAACGCGTTCTCTAGTCTAGTAGCCGCCGTAGTGGAACTCCACAGGCGTCCCGGACAAGAAACGTACACCCCAGACGTGCAAACCCAACTGGAAATAAACTGGTAATACAAAAACGACTCCCGAATATGTATTCGGGAGTCGTTTTCTATATTAGGACGAAAAAGCGGTTAAGTATACGCTATAATTTCTTGTTCGGGTTCGTTCGCCGCGACAGATACTTTCACCACGTCAGTTACAATATACTTTTGCGCCTCGTAAAGAGACATAACTCTGCGTTGTCCCGGGCTCATTCCTCCGAAGTACCCTCCGGTTATGTTAAGTTTTGTATCGTAGGCGTGTGTCAGGCATTCTTTGCGTACAGGGCATTCTCTACATACATTCAAAACTTCCTCGTCTATCACATGTCCGGCCTGTACAAAAAATGATTCTACCGGTAGATCTTTGCACGCCGCATCGTCCAGCCACAGATCTCCATCGGTTTTCCCCATGAACGACAAACCATCACCTATATTGTCTAACATATGTACCTCCTGTTTATGTACATTTAACTTACCGTAATTTCCGTATCTTCTCTACTTTCATCAGTATCGACCGCTATCACCATATCGGCAGAATCTTCTATGTTTTCGACATGGCTTACTATAAATATCTGGGAGTATACATCCCGCATATTGCGCAATCCGTCCAGTATAGATTGTCGTCGTTCGCTGTCCTGGCTTGCAAAACACTCGTCGAGCACCAGGAATCCCGCTCCGCCCGCTCCGTGCCTTTCACTGACTACTTGAGACAATGCCAGTCGCAGAGATAAGGCCACCAAGTCGACCTCTCCTCCGGATAAGTCCGCCAAAGAGACGAATTTGCCTTGATCGTTTACAGTTACGGTGTAGTCGTCGTCTATTTTCACGGCCGAGAACCTCGAAGAGCTCATGGTGTTCAATACGGAAGATACCGCGGACTCTAAATTTGGCCGTAGTCTAGAGGCCAAAGTGTCGGACAAAAGACTCAAAAGCCTTGATGCCGCCGCCGCGGCAACAGCACGGCCATGGTGCTCACCGCGCCGCATATCTACGGCTTTGGCCAGGTCAAGGCGTTTATTTTCTTGAATTAACCGCGACTGTAGTACGGCTATTTCCTGTAGCCAATAGTTCAGCAACTCCAATTCCTCTGCTTTTTTCTGTTCGGTTTTCACTACTTCCGCATACTGCCCAACTAGTGTGTCACCGGGCACTGATTGTGCCAGATCTTGCTGTAGAGACTCTATACTTTTACTATTTAGTACAAGTTGCTCCTCAAGTTTAGCCATTGTGTGCATAACTTTTTGTCGCTCTTTTACGGCGTTGTCGTACTCACCCAACCGTGACACTTTTAAGGCAATTTCGGCTTTACGAGAGTACACCGCGTCTATATCCACAGGCGCAACGTCGAGTCTCTCTAACTGGGACGTGTACATGCGTTCGCGTCTATCTAGTTCTAGTATTTCTTTAAAATTACTTTCGGACGTCTTAACCAGGTTCGCGTCTTCCTGCAGGGCCGCGGTCATCTCGCGCACGCTGCGCTCCAGGGCCTCCACGTCTTCACGCACTATGGTTTCTCGTAGAGTGCAGTCGATTATCTTTTCCGCTAGCATTTTCTTCTCCGCCATGAGAGTATCGCTCATGGCGGTTCTATACTCTATAGAAACCTCTTGTCCGCATGATCCGCAGACATCTTGAATATCTTTTTGTTTACTGAGTTTATGCTCCACTTCGCTAACTTTAAAGTTTAGTTCTATACCGTTCAACTTGATTTCGTTGTGCTTTGTAGTCGCACGGGCGAGTTGTTCACGACCATGCTCGATGCGAGATTCCAGGTCTCTGCGCGCAGTATCTACTAGAGGTTTCGGCGTACTGTCCAGATTTTTGCGCGCGAGGGCAATAAGTAGAAGTTCTTCTTCTATCACTTTTTTATGGCGCAGTGACGCCTGTGCCGAGGAAGCCACGAGAAGATCTCTTTCGTTTTCGGCAATTTCTATCGCCAGACTACCGACATTAACATCAACTAACGGCACATCTACCAAAACCAGGTACTCTAGTTGCGCCGTCAAGTCTTCTTGTGCTTGTTTGACTTGCGCCAAGGCCCCTTCTATACGCGCACTGTTCACTTTTGCCCGCTCCCACTGTTGTCGTATATCTTCGCTTTTTTCCAAAATACCGTCAATGTTCTTAAGGGACTCTTTGACAGACAAAAGCTCTGATTCGTAGGACTTAAGAGTGGCGAGGTTTTTCTCTATATCTTCCTCTATTTGCTTCGTGTTTTCCCCTACTATTTCTTTTGTTATATCGCGTTCTTTTTTGAACAACACTTGTGCCGCGTTTCTTGCAGCAGTAAGAACATCCAAGCGCAGCAGCCTGGATACCATCATACTGCGTTCATGCGGGCGAAGACTGGCCAACCCGTCCAAGTCTTTCTGTTGAGCTATGACGGCAAGTTTAAAACCCGCGGAGTCCATACCCAGTAGCGCTTCGATACTGGCTGATACCTGTACCGCCCCTTCGGTTACGGGCGTGTCGTTGGCGTATAGTACCGCGGTGGAATTTTTTCCGTCACGTCTACGTATTACGCGATAGACATCGTCCCCTACGGTAAAAACCAATTGCGCGCTCATTCCTTCAAGTTCCGCACCTCGTTTAAGTAAACCATCCAAGTTGCGTCTTCCGTTGCGACCTTCTCCCCACAGGGCGTACATAATTATTTCTAAAATGGTACTTTTTCCAACCCCGTTGTTTCCTGCAATAAGTATCAGCTGCCTGTCCTCGTCGAAGTTTAGGGAAAGTTCACTGTATCTGCGGAAATTTGTGGCATATATGGATTTTATCATACTTTTACCTCCGCTACCGGGGTCTCGGAAGTAGGTGCGCTGTCGTTTCCGACTTCTCGCGTTCCCTCTTGATCTTGCAAAATGGCTGAACCGGACATTTCGATCTGGTTGCTTAAAAGAGACCGGGCCAGGGCCACTCCGGCCGCCCTTTCATGCTCAGCGAGGATAGTTTTTGCGCACTCTTCTAAAAGTTCGTCTATATTTCCCAGCGCACCTTTGTTGGATCCGGGTTTTGCTTCGACATCTTTATGCGGCCGGGAAACCACTTCATAGTGCAAAGCCGCCTTGGCCGCGAGACGTATTTTAACCAGGTTAACAAGAGACCATGTATCACGGGGTACATTGACAACTGTTTGGCTTACTACGGCTCCTTGTATATTGTTTGTATTTATATTGTCCACTAGTTCCTGTTCGATATGTTCGACACTTTTACCCTCACCGTCTATTTGGGCAAGTTTCAACATGTGGCGTATAGGTAAATTTCTGCGGGTCACCGTAAGTTCTCTGTCGGAAGATACCTCTACGTGCAACCAGCCTCTTTCCAGACCGTTTTCACGCAAATCTCCGAAACCCATGTTTTCTCCGCTACCCGCGTACCATATCCGCGAATACGTGTTTGTGGCCTTAGCCAGTCGACTTTCTTTCCCCACAGTTACGGGTACAGGACCTTGTTTGTGCCAGTGCCCTAATGCCCCATAGTCCCATGCTCTGGCCAGTACCGTAGTGGGGATGGCGAACTCTCGTCCAAGGGACCGTACGTAGAGTTCACTACCTCCAGCGACCCCGTGCGCACACAAAATATTGTATTTGTCTTTTACTGGAACTATGGTTTCGTAGTCTACAGTTTTCAGCACATCATGCGGTAGTGCATGAACGACAGTATCGCTTAGTTCTTTCGGTGCGTCGTGGTCCTTGAATTCTATTGTAGAGTACTTATTGGTCACGACATGTACACCAGGCAGACCGTCGAGAAGATGGAGAAAACAGGCCTCTTTATGCGATCTAGGTATTTCGTGATTACCCGCTATTAGCACCACTTGGCGTCTACTGCCATCAGGCCGAACGGACGCCAGTTTGGATATCTGCGACCTTATCAACAATATAAGCCGTATAGGTATTATGGTTCTATCGGCCATATCCCCCGAGTGGATTACCAAAGGTGGGTCTGATTCAACAATGTCTGAGACTATGTTCACAAAGGACTTGACGATGTCCACACTTCTTTGGTTTTCCCCGGAAACGGCCAGCGCTTTGTAAGCCTCGTAGCCTATATGACTGTCTGAAAAGTGTGCAAGACGTATACCCATATGCAATATAGTTACCCTAGAGGCGAATGTGACATACGACACCAGGCCTCAATGAGACCATGACTCTAGGTTAATGCACACCCGATCAGCGATCTACTCGATAGCCTATACCGCGCACAACCTTAATATACGTAGGATTGTTTGATTTGTCTCCTAGTTTTTTCCTTAGTCTGCGAACGTGCTCTGTAACGGTTGCAACTTTACCTTTCTGAGAATTGGCGCGCCACACGTACAAGAGTAGTTGTTCACGGGTGTAGACTACGCCCGGGTTGCTGGCCAGAAACAATAGAAGGTCAAATTCGCACACCGTCAGTTTAATATCGTTGTTGCCTCGCTTGACGGTTCTCGCTTGTGGGTCTATAGATAAATCCCCTACAGCAAGCACCGGTTCTTGCGTCTGAGAAACCACGCGTTTCAATATATTTCTGATGCGCAACACAAGTTCGTTAGGGGAAAAAGGTTTAGTGATGTAGTCATCAGCCCCGACATCTAAGCCCTGTATGATGTCGTGCTCCCCGCTTCTCCCAGTGCATACCACTACAGGCAAATCGTCGTTTACGCGGAGACTTTTTAAAAAGTCTATACCATCACTGTCAGGGAGACCCAGGTCTAATACGACCAGGTCCGGTCGAAGTTTGGAGACTATATTCTCCGCTTTACTCGAGTTTTCGGCGCTGGTACATAGAAAACCTGCGGCGCGCAAGGCAACTAGTACGGCCTCTCTAGTATAAGGGTCGTCTTCGACGACGAGTATCTTAAGTCCGTTTAGCGATTTAGTACGTGTAGAGGAAGACACGTTGTATACAGTCCTAGGTGGAGTAGATACAGCAAGATATAGGGTCGGGTTAACTTACTTGCCCCGGCCTCTACATGCTTGACAGTAAACGCAGTATGCCAACAGTTAAAGAACTAGATCTGGATACAGATATACTCACGGAAGTATACGGAAACCTATGGTATGTCATAGTGCTGCATAGTGAAGGTATGAATTTAGATATATTGGAAAGATCTTTGGTCGATATCTGCAGACACACATTAGCCGCCGCACGCTCCCTGACCGCTACGGTGCTCACTCAAAAGAGTGCCATAGTTGCAACTACGACGAGCATAGAAGAGGCGTTGGGCATACAAGAAGCTTTTACGGCTAGAAATATAGAAACTAGAGTATCTAGGCATGTATAGGGCAGACTGTATGAAAAATGTATACCAACACCATCGCAGCCATAGATCACATAGTAAAAATTCTACACGGATCCACGCGCCCGTACTCTACAAGTCACAGGCACGCCACACGGGCGGAATACTGACGGGTGTGTGGCCCAGTATTCTACTGGGACTATGTCTAGTCTTAGCCGGATGTACTTCCGTAAACACCGAGGAAAAGTCGGCGCCGCTAGCGCCCGGGGCAGAAAAATCATCTCCGACCAGTGGTGCGGCCTTGTTACCCCAGGGTTCTCCGTCCATAGAAGGTCTTAACTCAACCATAGCCTCGGACGTAGAGAAAAGAATAAACGAGGAGAGACTCGCGGCAGGACTGGAAAAAGTCACATGGGACGAAACTCTAGTATTGGCCGCCACACAATGGGCCGAGCATATGTCGAAAGAAGGCTATAAGCACAGCCCGCTAGATAGGCTGGAGGGTATAAGGACGGATAGTGGGTACGGTGCCCTGGCCGAGAACATACATAATCCCACAAATCAGTGTCCTTCACAACCGTGTTTACTTGAAGAGTACTACCCGTCGTCAGGGACCTTGCATGTGGACTGGATGCGCTCTACGGAACACAGAAATGCCATACTGGAGCCAGGTTTCTCTAAAGTGGGGGTAGGGGTGTATTGTTCCGCCAACGGCGATCTATGGGCAGTGACTTTATTTGCCTCTGTGTACGAAATGCGTATACCGCAGCTGACGCAGACGGTATACAAAGAACCTTTCGTAGGGATGTCCGATGGGTATACTTGCACGAGCAAGTACAGGGATCACAACCCGCTATGGGTTAACAGTCCCATCAAATAAGAACATAATACTTTATCTCCCTAGGTTTCGTTACAAGAAGCCCTGTTGTTATTTACTTTGTTCAAAAAACAACGGGGAGAACTTCTTGCGAAGTTCTCCCCGGTATGTCATGTAGTTATTTGACTATTGCTGCCGCAGAAGCCAGTAGGTCGATGAAAGTGGAGTCCCACTCGTTGCACAGAACCATGAGATATTCCCATGATGCCGCGTCATCCCCCACTGTTTGACTAACGGAGGCAAACAGTTTAACTGCAGTTTCCTCGCGCAAAGCGGGTATATGCAGTCTGGTAAAAGCCAGTAGCAGTTCGTCTACCCACGGAAGATAGGCTATATGTTCTCCATGAGGACTGGGGGCACCCGGCTCATTGCTTCCAGTATATATACTGTTGAGAACTTTTGCCAGATCCAACTTGCGATCCAGACTGCTCCTAGTAAGCATACCAGTTATTTCTCCGGTTTGCGGTTTGCGCATGGTGTTGCCAAACATAAAGTTTGCCAGCATCGTCAGCGGAGCCGCGTCGAGAACATAGGACATTGTACTTTCTGCCACTTTTGCGCTGGTAGAAAATAGCATAGCCCCGAGTTCGTCAGGAGTGAGAAGCCCGACCATACTATCAAGAGATGTGTAGGCCTTAGGCTTTGTAGCTGAGGTTGTTTTCTTTACGAGTCCTTGTTTGACAAGGGTATCGTTAGCATTGGCATCACATCTTTTCGTAAAGGTACGCATGTTTTTGCCCAAACTTTCGAGGTACTCTAAGCCGCTTGCGCTGTTCACCGCCCAAGTTGCGACGCGTTCGTCCACAAATCCGTATTCGCTGCACAAAATCGCCAACATAACCTCGGCATACAAACCGGCATCTAGGATAGAAAGTCGGTGTAACCAAGCTCCGCGATCCGCGGGGCATAGGCTGTTTGCTAAAAAGTTGTCTGGGTCCGTTTTGTCGGTCGCAGCAACTATTCGGTTCAAACCCCATACGATGGCGTCCGGGCTGCAGGCGAGTACGTCAGCAAGACTCTCTAGGTGCAGGGTGTGCATAAGAGCGTTAATACTGTTTTGTCTGTCTTCCAGGCTTAAGCTTGCATCAGTAACGTTATTGACCAAACCATTAAGGTAGGCCAAACGCTCGGCTGCAAAAACCGCAACAGAAGGGTCAACATGGCCGCAGAGTGCCTTAAGGGTACTGCGCGTACACATAGAACTTTCTACAATACCTCGCAGAAACGCCGCAGGGCTAGCAGGCTTAAGTGCGTAGCTAGCGCCGATGTCTCCGACCATAATGCGCCCTATACGATAGAGACGCTCAGGGCTACCTGTGTTTAATTTAATGATTTCGTCTAAAAGCGCCTCACTGGGAGACACTCCTACGAACATGACTTCATCAAGATTTACATTTCGCCACAAAACGTCTGTGGAGTCACTACTTGTTGTCGCTGCACTTAAAAAAAGGGCCGCTAAAGGGGTCACGATATGCTCCTTGTCTATATACTTTGCAGTATATTTGTTTTGATAACATTTAACTGTAAGTGCTGGCGACCCTTATCAAAACCACTGCTATGCGGGGCGAAATTTACGGTAAAGTGGTTGTAGGGGAAGTACCCGTAGGTTCAGCAGCTTTCGGCCAGACTGTGCCCCATCCGCTGTTTGTCTCCGTATTATGTACATCGGCTTTGCATTGAGGGGAAAATGTAGTTGTCCGCGAAACTTGGGGTTTCTCATCCCCGTCCGCAATTTTTATAGCCCAGCAGTTACCTGTTTCGTCCGAGGCCATGGCAAATATGGAGTAGTTATCCGCACTGAGCATAGATGTGGTCTCCGTGCCCGAGCCGTAGGCAGAAGTTGCCCGGGAACTTCCTATGAAAGTAAGGTCTGCTCTCAGGGGGTTGACGATATCAGTGGTGAGGTTACCCCAACCTTTTGAAGTTTCTGCGATTGCCTCGAGCTCGCCAACCAATCGATCGAGTCGCTTTTGGACGGATAAGTCATCGTATTTAGCAAGCTGTAGTTTATCCTCAGGAATGGTTACAAGCGGACGTACGACAGGCTCAGAGGCGCTACAAGACACGGCCCCGAGAACAAGCAATCCGCATGTAACTTGTTTGATTAGTCGAGTCAGTACTCTATTCACTTTGACTTCCGTGCACTCAATGTATCTGTTACTTCTACGGAGAAAGGCGCCTGTATTAGGTCCCCGTCTACTGTAGTAAGTGTAATTTGAACATCCCACGTCCCCGCCACACCCAGGTCCCGGGTGACCAGTGTCGGCAGCAAACCATTTTGCACCGCCATCGTTCTTTCCAATCCCGAGATTTGCAGGTCGACCCGTTCAAACCGCAGACTTGCCTGTACTATTTGCACATTTAGTCCCGTACTACTTGTAAGGGTTGCCTTAAAAGTATTTTCAACTGTCGATTCCCCCGGATAGTATTCTATTTGTATCTCCCCGGCCGCCACTGGTATCCGTACAATAGTGGGGTCTAGTCTACTGGCGAGTTCGCCGCCGTTAACCGTCCCCATATGGCCCCCGCCTGAATGCCCCGAGAAATGGTTGCCCCCGGCTTTTGGTGCGGAATTATACGTGAGTGCTCCAGTAGCCAGTATTATCATAAGAAATATAACTAGTTCTTTTGTGACGGATTTCTTTATGGCAATCTGCGTCTTCTCGTTGTCCGGCTCCTTGCGCAGCATGGGCACCAGCACAAAGTGGTTATAAGCGCCCACCGCTCCCGCGCATGAAACGAGAACTATTTTAAAAAGCAGAACTCTTCCGTAGTTGGTAGTATAATAATCCGATAGACTGTCAAACATAGTGAAACTTGCAAGCAATCCGCCGACACCAACGCATACCACGGCCAGTGTTGCAATTTTGGAAAATCTATCCACTATTGACAATTTAGCCGAGTTGACGACCGACATAGAGTGATCTCCTACGTCTTTACCAGCGTTTCTCAGGGCCAACGCCAAAGACGGTATACCTCCGAGCCAAATACTTGCCCCAATCAAGTGTAAGATCAGCCCCGATACGGCAAACCACTTGAGTGGCACCACATAAACATGGCCGGACATGGCGTAGGAGTATATATAGAAAAAAGAACTTATGGTAAATACTGCAACTCCCAGTTTCTTCAAGGATTTTTCGCTTAAAAGAAGCAGTCCTGTAAGTATACCAAATAGGGCACTAACGCGTATCAAGAGAGCCGATCCGATAGGCCCCGCGGCTACTATTTGTACAATTAAGCCCAGGGAGGTATAAGATCCTCCGTTTAATATTATAGCAGTGTTCACCAGCAGCAACAAAGTGGTCACGAATCCCCCTATTGCCGCGGTCAAACCTATTCTCAGGGCATGTTTACCGGCCTTCGTGTACACTTCCGTAGTTTTATCCCCAACTACCCACAAAAACGCCGTGGCTCCGAGGGACAACAGGAGAGATATATAGGAAAATATCCTGAGCAGCGTGGCTATGTGTATGTATAATTCAGCCGGGTTCGCTTCTTGTTCGATTTTCGAAAACGATCCGGACAGCGCAGGGTCTCCGTAAAAAAAAGTAAAAGTACCGGCTATAGGATGGCTATCTTCGCTAACAGCCCTCCAGTTTACGGCATACCATCCTTTCGACGGCTCGCCCGCAGATGAGCTCAAAACAACTTTAGACCCGTTATTGTAATCTTCCGCATTTGCCAACAAAATAATATTTTCGCCCGAAGAGTTGACGAGCATTGTGGACTTTTCCAAAATAGTCACTTTTTCGTTAAATACTATCTCTATAGTTTCAGGAAATTCATCGACAGTGCTGCCGTCAGCGGGCGTAGTGTTAAGATCTTTACCGTGCGCTCTACTTTCTTGACCCGTTGTAAGTAGCAGCAGTGGCGCGATTACCGCAAGGGTTGCCACGATCCTGCGCAAATAGTGTAGGCCGGGTTTCAAACGGCGTTTCGTAGTAAGGGTTGTCATCAAGTACCTCTTAGTGTTTCTTCTATTTGTTTGATCATACTTTTCTTAACCTTGGCGCAAAGGTGTCTGTACTTTTCGTCCAACAACGGGCAGAAGTCGTCAATGGCCTCGGCGTCAAGCGCAATGGTTGCGACACTTCCCAGCGCGCGCTCTATACAACCTTCGGCGTATATGCCTTGCTTCCCACCGGTGCACACCTCTATGGCTTGTTCTTTGCTGATTGTAGGAGACCATATAACATCTCTCCCGATGGAATGGTAACACGGGAGAGGGTCGTCAAGGTTGACGTCACACCAATTTCGGGCTTCTATTTCTTTTTCCAATATCCCTCCCATACTACTCGTACCGTACTCGATACACCCAATTTTGTACAGATCCTCTAAAAGCAAACATTGTCCGAGCAATGTATCCTTATGTCCTACGGGCAAGGTTCTCGCATCGTTGGCCTTGGCTTGAGAGTTCCATTCCATGGATACACCCGTAATACATAGCGTAAATATGTATACACCCATAGCGTCCTTTGGATCCACGGGGTACTCTTTGCAAAATTCCATACCACGCACTAGATCGTTGTTGACTCTACGTGCGGCCGCATGTCCCATACCGTGTATACACTGCTTGTACATATGGTCGTCACGACCGAAGGCGTCCATAATGGGGGAGCACAAAGTTGTCATGGAGTTCCGTAGTTCTGGATCAGTAAACCCGCTACTTGCTCCCTCTATTACACCGTGAAGGTAACCGTAGTCGCAAGGATCCGTACCCGCGCCAAAAGCCCGCGCCAAGTTTCCCTCATATATTTTATAGCCAAGTCTTCCCAACTTATGTCCTATAACATGGCAATAACTAGACAACCACGGATCTTTATCCTGCCAACGCGAGGTGACCTCCTTCAAAGCCGCGGGCATGCCCTCGTTTGTAGCTTTATTCAAAAAATAGTTACTTACACATATAAGTTTGTCTCCCTCGGTTTGCCCGGAAGTGCAGGTTTCGTAACTAACGTTGTCTGTTAAAATATTTTTAGTAGTATAGACTGTAGACGGTTTTACAGGCGATATTCCGCCCAAGAAAGAACCCGCCAAGACTATGACCACAAGCGCACCTATCTCAAGTTTAAATGTCCCGCCCGGTGTACCTAATTCCGTTTTACGGCCTACGCCTAACTTGAACTCAAGCCCCCTGTAAAGGTGCCATCCGGCTATAGGCAGAACTATCAATAGTAGTAGAAACCATTTGAAAGCCAAAAGACGACCGTAGTTGTAGTCCGTGAAGTAAAGTAGTGAGCCCAAGGATTCGCCTGCCCTGATTCTTACCATAAGGACACCTGAAGCACCTATCAGCAAAAACGATAGTATACCGTATACGGAGAACGAACCGGCAAATCGTCCCAAAGTTCGTACGTCCTGTTTACTGGCTACAAAATACACGGCCATCGCTCCGAGCCATAAGGACATACCAACGATATGTAGAGCCGTAAGTGGCACTAGCAGCACCCTATCCACACTCATGGCCATATGTCCAGTGCCTACCAACCCGACGGCAGTAAATACCGCGAGCCCGACAAGTGTACCAGCCCATTTCTTGTTACCAATCAAAGCGTCGGGGTTTGCTTGAGATATTTTTGCCAATTTCGCCAAAAAGAAATACGTCACCAATCCGGCTGAAATTAACAGTAACCAAAACGGTAGAGCCCGCATATCGGTAACAGCGCGGGTAATACCGTAAAAAATATTACCAGACGAACCCCTATAGGATACGAGTAGTAGTCTTGTGAGTATAAGTAAAGGCAAAATTTTATATGTACCTCTAAGTATGGTTTCGTTGACGGTTCCCGCGCGAGCAAGCAGCAACCATCCCCAGCCCAACAGCAAGGCTATAACGGTGTACAGCGCGATGCGGGTAGCAGAGTCTAGAGATACGCTTATAATGTTTTCTTTGGGCCGATAGTCGCCTATAGCCATCCCGTCCTCTTCGCCTACGCTAAAGTGGCTTTGCCCCACGGCTAGGTGTCCGTCAGGGCCGGCGTCCTGCCATACTATTACATACGTACCTGTATCAAGAGATGGGTATAGAAGGTTTACAGTTTTACCGACTATAGAGAACCCCTTTCCGGTCAAAGGAATAGCGGTTCCGTCACTACGAAGAAGCGAAACTTTTAAGGTTTCGTAAGAAACTTTGCCGGAAAACTCCAAAGAAATAGTATCTGGAGTAAAGTTGCTGATCGCACCTGTGTCAGGATAGTAGTTGTTTACGTCATTATGCGCAAAAGCCTTGCTGGGAAAAACTAATACAACCGCGAGCACGGTTAACGTGGACAGGACAAACCACGCTCCACTTTTCCGCCTCGCGTGCGTGTATGTCGTCATAGCAGTCACAGATGCTCTCAACTCTGACTACCGTCGCGTAGTAGTGGTCCGAGTACCGCTGCACTGCTTTGTGCAAGGGCCTCAAGGAGACTATCGGCAAGCTCACCGTTGACAGACACGTCAAAAGGTATTTCGTCACGGTAAAGATCCATAACCACCGTTGCCCTGTGTATTCCACGAGTAGGCAGAGCTTTGGCCAGTTCAAGCGTCAATGTATCGTCATCCATACTAGGATCCAAACATACCGCATTATAACCCGAGGCCAGTAAACCTATAATAGTGGCCCTACCGTGCCTACTGGCTGCGTCGGGCAGCTTTAACAGTTTTGTTACAGCCTTAGCTATAGTTCGTATAGTCGGTTCCTGTTCTAGCGACAGGATTCGCCGCAAACCCGATGTTACCGCAACCGGAATATCTCCGGAGTTTGCGTCGTTAAAGTAATCGTTTAAATCTGTCCTGTACTCGGAAGAAATACGTTCGACTACCCAGGCGGACTCTAAGTCAAACCCGGAGTCAGCCAGAGATAGCATCCAACTTACTAGTTCCTCGTCGAGCTCTTCGCACGAGTTGACAAAACAGTAGTCACCTACATGCTCTCTACATAAATGGATTCCGCATAGCGCAGCATAGGTACTCGCCGGTCCCCATTTCCCGCAGTATGTACAGTGCTTTTGCCCAGTAATAGTTTCTAAAATCTCAGCCATACTGTCGTAACGAGCCGCACTATCAGCCAAGGCTATTTGTAGAGATCTCCAGATCACAGGTACACATTCTCCGTCCGCGTCCCACTGGGTTCCACAAAGACAGCAAGACAGGACCTCGCCCTCGAGAAGAACCAACCGGGTATGCGGATGCAAGCAGGAGGGGTCGATGTTGTCGGGATCTACTCCGCAAGCGTCGTTTACCCACAGTTCTGGTTCATCGTCGAAATCATCAAATCCCATATAGTTAATGGTCACATTACGGCGTCGTATGTCCACTAGCCGCGTGAGTGTAGTAATAACTTGAAAAAAGCGTTTAGCGTATGCCTAATCTGTCTTGTTGTCAACAATATAAGTATGGATCAAGCCGCGCCCCACGATCTACGTTCTTTATTTCGCGCCATGAAAAGTTTTTCGTTAGAATCGGCGCTAGCCAGTCAACTCGAGACAAGGCACGACTGTACCATACCGGTAACGGTTTTGGACGACTCTCCTTTGGAAATTACGTGCGATCCTATGAAAGTTAGTGGTTTCGTAGACGGTATTCAGGCGGCGATATGTGTGACCTACGTAGAGCATAGACCTGTTTACCTAGTGTATGCGTCCGCGGGGGCGGTTGACGAAAACGGAAAACTGGTAGACGCTTTAGAGAAAATCGCGCTCATAGTTTCGAAAAACGAGAAAGAATGGGTAGACTCACTGAAAACAACTATAGAGTGTATCGATCTTCCGGCGTTTCGCCCGGACGAACTTGCTTCAGCCGCCTTAGTGCAGCTGGGCGATGAGCGCAACAATCTGGAAAAAGCCTTAATCACTAAGATGTTCGCCGACGGCCACAAGTCCCTACTGCTTGACGGGTCTATACTGGGAAAAACCATAAGAAGAGAACTTGTAGGCGTAGTAAAAACTACAAAAACCCGGTATCTACCCGACGAGTCAATGTTGTGGAAACTTGCTAAAGGCTGGAGGTCGCAGAGGTTCGTCATACCCGCGGGGTCTAATGGCTGTCCTGTGGACCGTTATTCATGCTACGTTAGGATGCAAAACGCGGCACATCAAGCATGGAACTTTGGTTTGATTCGTCTGGAAAGTTTTGAACTGGATCTTCTAGACCCACTGGCCGCCCTGGCCTTGAGCGAAAAGCAGCACGCGACTTCTCGGGATCGTCGCTTTGACAAGCATTTAGCCGGTGTACGGGCAATAGAGGACATTTTGCGCGCACGAAGACCATCAATATATTCAATGTAACTACAGGAGAAAATCAATGACCCAAAAAACAGGATATCTAGGGAGGGTGTACCTTCCAAGCAACCCGGGAACGTACGTAGGAAAATTCGAATTTCTTGTAGATCCCGAGTTCGGGTTCAAGGTAGAAATAGGCACCCCGGTAGCAGCCGACACGACAGAAGGTACGGTAATAGGCACCATTGTGGACATGCGCACCGTTGGCACAAGTTCGGACCCAGTGGCGGCAGACTTGGCCGGAGAGCATCAGATCGCCCGACTAAGCGACGTGGTAGTAGCCGAGGTGCAGGTATTTCACTCGTCGTTGCTACGACCTGTCCGAGCGGGGTCCGTTCGAGCGGCTTCCCAGGAAGAGATGCTGGAGGCTACGGGTTATCATAAGATGGACTGGCAAATTCCAGCAGGAGTGGTACCTTTAGCGGACGGAAGTTCGACTAAGATTTGTTTCGACGGCGCAGCGCTTCTAGGGCCAGAGGCCGCGCATTTGATGGTTGGCGGTTTATCAGGACAGGCAGCGAAGACTTCGTATATAGGAGTTTTGCTAAAGGCCGCCATTGCCGCAGGCGGGCCCGAGCACAAAGTGGCTGCTCTGATATTTAATGTTAAAGGAGAAGACTTAATTTGGCTGGATCACGCGCCTTCTGCCGGCTACGAACTCTCCGCGCAAGACGAGGATATGTACAAGACCCTGGGCATACCCTCTACCCCTTTCGACAATGTTACGGTATACGCTCCTTCTTTACCGGCGGGCTCGTCAGGCACCCGTTCCCCTAGACCGGATGCTTTACGTCTAGGTTGGGATTTGAAGATGATTTGGAGTTATTTGCGCTATTTTGTTACGACCAATTTCTACGACGACGAGAAACTTTCGTCATTTCTATACGAGTTCGAGGCGTTTTGTTTGCGGGCGGCGGACCCTAACGCCCGCATTGACACTTTTGACAAACTCGAGGCATGGTTCGATAAGCAGCTTCGTCAGGCCGAGGAGGAACACAAGGAGCACGCGTGGCGAGCTCACCACAAAGCCACAGTATGGAGGGTTAGACGTATTCTTGTAGCCAACGTTCTTAGCGGTTCTGGCGGTCTCGTATTACGCGGATCGGCAAAAGCAGGAGACGATGTGCCTGATTGCGGCTGGAGTCACGGCCAAGTAGTGGTGGTTGACATCGCTGGTCTACCAACTAATGTGCAGTCGGCCGTTATTGCGCGCACCGTTGAGAGAATATTGACGTCAGCGGAAGATGGCGAACTGGGCGTAGACCACCTAGTAGTGATCGCCGACGAGTTAAACGCTTTCGCGCCTTCCATGGGGTCTGAGATGAGCAGGGTTCGCAAAGTATTGCAAAAAGTTTCTACACAAGGCCGTTACGCAGGTATATCCCTATGGGGAGCCGGTCAGAAACTCAGCAAAGTCGACGAGATGGTACGCGATAACGCAGCAACACGTGCTTTAGGTGTAACATCAGACGGAGAACTTTCCTCAGGAATATACGGCAACATGCCTTCAGGTCTAGTGGAGAGAATTGCAACGCTCGCTAAAGGTTATATGGCACTATCGCACTATTCATTCAGATCTACTCTGATAGTTAAGTTTCCCAGACCGGCCTGGCGCACCGGTCGTTCACGCACTACAGGTTCCGCAAAGCCCAAGTCTACGAGCGTACTGGGTCTCTCAAAGCAGAGTGTAGTACGACTAACCGAAGGCAACTCCGCAGACGAGGTGGAGATGCTGTTAAATTCGTCAGCGTCCCCTGAAGAGGCTCTCGCGAAACTAGAGAGGTCCAGGGTTCCTGATATGTCGGCGGCCATCGTACATGAGCCTTCTTCCTTTGACCCAGATAACCCTTTCGATCTTTCCTAATGGCTATTTAACAGGTACTTTCCAAGTACGACATCTCTCTTCCCATACTCCCAAGGGTATACAGGCCTTATCTTCCACTTGTTTATTGTAGTGTATCACGGAAGGGTACTGTTGTGATAAAGAAAAGTAGCACGCATCCACAGCGCCCTCCCCTACAAGCAAATTGCATCCCTGTATAGCATAGTCGATGCTTTCCAATACACTTTGATATAACGGCTCGGTCATCGCTTGATTTATGTCCCATGCTTTACTGTTTTTTGCTAAATCTCTGCTAAATATGTATCCCGCCCCTTTGTAGCATCCGGTCACATTACCTATCCTATCCATCTGAGGCCAATTAGCGCACATAGATGGTATTTCTTTTACCGCATTTGCGATATCGCGACTAGGCGCAAACCCCGCGGGTTCATAAATTTGCATTAGGATACCTTCTACGCATGCCTCTTCTAAATTCTGTTTGTTAATATACGCGCAGCGTTTAGCAGCCCCGGCCAGATCCTCTGTTGACGCCCACGCCACATGACCTAAGCCGTCGGCACAGAAACTAGAGGTCAGAGGGTTCTCTATACTCATACAAACATCTACCGCACGCATATAAGATAGTTCGTTTGGTTTTGTGTCCGCAAAACCGTCAAGTACTCCATGCCCTATGGCGTACTGGCACGTGGAACCTATAGTTTGTAGAAGTTCGTACACGTTCGGATAAGTAGTGTGTGCATACCGCCCGGCAGGATGTCCGAGATCGTGGCACACTTCAAAGAATACGGGTTGTTGCTCTATCGCGTACTCTATGGCTTCGTTAAGTTCGACTATCTGTAATGCCTTGCCGGCACTTTTCATGATGTCAAGTATACATTTCTTCACTTCGTTTGAGCGCATCAACTCAAGGGTATAGATACCTTTAGAGCATCCCAACATAGTGTCACCGTATTCTAAATATGTTCTCTGAGTAACCTCTGTGCCTACCACAACGGATCTAGCGTAAAATCCCAAAACAAGTAGCAATCCTGCTACACAAACTGCGGTAGTTACTTTTTTGAGTTTGGTCATGTATATAACTGTTCTTTAGAGCCCCCTAAACGCCACGACGCCATGCCGGTACGCTGCATCGCTTGCGTACAGGTCTATATGTACAGATGTCCTCCTTCTCTGCGAGCCTCTATCCAATAGGGGATGCTGAGATCAGGCGTAAGGTGTTCGCCGCACAAGTACACGTTACCCGCAAGAACCAAAGCACGCCGCTGGCACTGGTTACAAGAAACGTGCACATAGTACCCGGTGTCATCTACAAATTTTCCCTGATAGTTGCACCATACTGTATACATCGTTATATACACTCCTACTTTTACGACCCTAAACAACTAGGTGATTCTCGCGCCCCATGTTCACGCAGGAGATCAAAAGTGATTAAGGCCGGAGAAGTCTATAGGCCAAAAGATACTAAACTTTCAAAAATAGAACCCGAGGCTTTCATCAAAGGCTCAAACGCTACAAAACCAAAAACAAACCATCCAAGTAGACTAGCAAAAGTTTCAGATCGCACGGTGCTATCGGAACTCAGCAATAGATGGGGTACGAGTTTTATACCTCGTGCAGTGGCCGACTTTTCCTTCAATAAGAATCCGTCTCGTTCATGTTGCATAAGCAAAGCGGGTATACCGAAGAACAGAGGGCTCCATAGTGCGAATAAGGCAAAAACTAAACCGTTCAAATCCTCAGAGCCACTTACCAAACGACTTAGGAGCGTATACGAGAGTACGGGGCCGATAAGTAGTGTCAAGAATCTAGTAACTTTACCTGGCCTAAAATAGGTATTATGATAGTCGATGGACGTGGTATGTAGCATACTTATATATCTCCAAGCGTCCTGCGTGGTTTACCCCATACCGTGGGCCGCGGCCTTTAGGGCTTACGTATTAAGGCGTATACGGCAAGGTTTTAAGGGCTTAAAGAGCCGACTATGAACTGTTCGGGTTCCTGTTCGCTTATCTGTCCGTTGCTCCGTCCGACTGCCCTACCCCGGCGTCTACTGGCGCAAAGTAAGGGAAACCCGCAAGCCCGTAGGTAGCACCGGTAGAGTTTTATCGTTTAGCGGAACTGTCGCAGTTTCGGGGTAAGATTCAAACCTGAATTCAAAACCACCAGAGCTTCCCGGAGTCTTTTAACGCCACCGTCCCCGAGCTCCCCCAGTACGATGTCTACGGCTATAGAGTTTATTTCGCTTTCATCGAAAGAAGTACTGATAACCTCAGTAACTGTTGCGTCCATAATACTTCTATAGTTTTCAAAATGCTCCTCAACACTTTTGTCTGGTTTGAAATGATAAAGAAGTCTACCAGTACTAGGGTTGGCATTGTCTAAGTCCACCTCTACCATCACGTTACCTGTTGCCACCATAACGGGGTCGTCTCCGTCAGTGAACAGTGATACAGGAACCTGCATAAGAGCCTTGTCTTCGGATTTGCGTACGAAGACAGCCGCGTATCTAGGTGCTGCCGGAACCGTGACGGTAACCAAACCGGAAACCACTCTGAAATGGTTGAGCTGAGTGAGAGAAAAAAGAGCCATGGACGCTATTCGTCTAATCTTGTCGGTGTTGCCCGGTTTGCCTGGGAAACCTATGAAACCAACGGCGATTATTCTACCGAGCGCCGAACTCTTGATATACATAGAAAGTTTTACTGCTTCGCGCGGTAACTCTAAAGTTATGTCCTCCCCGACAGGATCCAGTTCCCCGACGTTATTCTCGTCCTTCAATAGTTTACACTTTTGAGTAGAAGTATCCGTCTCTATAATAACTTCGTCGTCTCCTAGGTCCCCGATTAACTCCAAGGCCCGTCTCTCCAGTCTGGCCAAAGGTCCTCGAGGTATCACTAATTCTTTGGTCGCCATACCTGACGCAGTTTTCTTAGTCATATGCAGCAAACTGAATGCAACGACTTCTCCGCTCACCCTCATACCACAAGTGGACTTGGGGTTTTTGAAAGGCATAAGTTTTCCCACGGAGCTAGTTACATCATGATACTCGACGGACCCTTCTGTTGAGGGTACTTGTACGAAAAGTGCTTCTTTTTTAGGTCTCTTGTTGCTCATAGGTTCTCCTGAGTAAGTGTAGGTATGCTTGCCTGCTGGTATGTGTAGTATAAGTATAGGACCATAGGTTACTATTGTGCCCTGTGTAGCATATAGTCAACTATTGGTTAAAAAGAGAAGACCGCAGTTTACGCGACCAACGGACCGACAAACAGGGTGCAACACTCTATAAACAAGGGCTATCCTCTATGAATTATTAGCTTGCGTAAATACAATAAATAAGGTGCACAATCTAATAAGTAAATTCTTCAGTCTACTACTGGGCCTCATCCTCTTCATTCCTGTTGCGGCTAATGCCGCAACTACCACGGACAAAGTTTCTCTGTCCGCCGTGGTGCGAACCCGCGAAGGGGGGCTTACTTTAATAAAAGATGCAGTCTACACCCATGCGGTAGAGGCAACTCTTTTAAGATGGGATCTAGAGTATAACGTAGTATCATCAGGCGTTAACGCTAAAAGAAGTATATTCAAGGATGTCCTCGATCCCGAGATAGCCAATCAGTGGGGGTATACGCGCCTAGGAGGAAGCACTTTAAACGAACACACTCAAGGAGATGGGATAGTAGTGGCCGTAATTGACACAGGGGTGGATGCGACGCACCCCGATTTACAAGGAAAGGTACTACAAGGGTGGGACTCTATGAACCCTGACGGCAACGGCAACCGGGACCCCAACGGGCACGGTACTCATGTAGCAGGCATTATAGCAGCAACGACAAATAATGGTATAGGTGTGGCCGGAATTGCGCCCAAAGTAAGTATACTGCCGGTAAGAGTTCTCGACCACACTGGTAACGGCGACGACGGCGAGTTGGCTTTAGGAATAATATGGGCCGTAGATAACGGCGCCCACGTGCTCAATATCTCTATAGGCGGGGCCGTACCATCCGATCTGCTGGAAGGTGCGCTAGACTACGCTTTAGCAAAAGAAGTTGTAGTAGTTGTCGCAGCGGGCAATGATGCTATGATAGGTAACACTCCTTCATACCCCGGCGCCTACAGGCAAGTTTTGACAGTAGGTGCGACGGACTCTATGGATAAAAGAGCGGCGTTTTCAAACACAGGAGAGTATTTAGATTTAGTCGCTCCTGGGTCGTGGATAAAGTCCACATGGCCCGGCGGAGGCTACCAGTGGTCTTCAGGAACATCGATGGCTGCACCGTTTGTCGCGGCGTCCGCCGCCTTATTATTGTCGTCTGGTGCGGGCACAGGTAGTAACGTTGCCTCTATTCTTAAGTCTTCCGCGTCGGATCTAGGGTCCGAAGGGGAGGATACGGAGTTCGGTAATGGTATAGTGAACCCTTTGAAAGCCTTGGGCCTGCCGGAGATACCTTTACCTGTATCTACTACGCCGTTTATGCCGTCTTTACTGCCCCCCGGTCTGGTTTTACCGGATTTACCTCAACTACCCCCTTTAACAAAACCAACGTTACCTTCTTTACCAAAACTGTCTCTACCAGAACTTCCACCGCTACCCACTTTAACTAAACCACAACTACCTGCTTTAACAAGGCCGCAGGTACCCGAATCTTCCAAACCGCAACCTATTTTGAAGCCAAATATACCGATTACCGCTTTACCGACCACGCCGCCGAGTTTTGATCTCACGCAACCAGTCCTATCTAAAAGCGGAAAGCATAGTGTTACAATAAGTACCAAAGCAAACAAAGCCGGTGGTATGCTATCTGTAACTATACATCTAAAAGGCTTGCGTTCGTTAACGGCGTACGCAGAAGTGCACGTGGTATATGGAGGAGAAACCTATAAACTCAGAACAAACGCCAGGTCTACGGTCAGTCTTAAAGTAGCATATCATAGTAAGAACTATATCGTGGTGTTGAAAGAGTCACCGTTCATACCCGAAACCACGGCGACGAGGAGCGTGTAGGCACTCACCGCAACGACAGACATCTGACAGTACAACGCGCAGGGGTACAGTACGGATGTATGTCAGACAACACTTCTAGTATAAGTTTAGCCTCGAAGTATCGACCCACAAGTTTTGCTACCGTAGTAGGCCAAACCCATGTAGTAGAGGTTATACGCCGCGCCATCGTGAACGGAAAAGTACCTAAACAGATCCTGTTCTCGGGCCGCTCCGGGTTAGGCAAAACAACAATAGCGAGGATAGTGGCGGCGTGTATAGTATGCGAAACTCCTCTCCATGACCGGGATCGCGCCGATTCTTGCGGTAAATGTGGATCCTGTCTTCAAGTAATGTCTGGCACACATCCGGATATAGTTGAGTTTGACGCAGCCAGCCATGGCGGCAAGGACGAGATACGGCTAATAGCCGAAAGATGTCAGGTTTTACCAGCCAAGGCAAATGTAAAAATATATATTATAGACGAGGCTCACGGCCTATCTCACCAAGGGGGTCAGGCTTTTTTGAAACTTCTAGAGCAGCCACCAAGTCACGTACTGTTCATGCTATGCACGACAGATCCAGGCAAGATGCTGAAAACAAATCGGGGCAGATGTGTAGAGTTCGAACTATTACCTCCGGTTTACACGGATCTGGTAAAAAACTTAGAGAGAATAGCCAAGCAGGAGTCTTGGGCCATTACTCCGGATGTTTTGGATATGGTTATTTCTGCCGCAGATCCGGATTTAGGGGTACGCGGAACGGTTACGAGTTTGGCTAAGATAGCCAGCATTCTTCAAGATAAAACTGTTTCCATGGAAGTAATATACTCGTTACTAGGAGTACCTTCTCCGTTGGCCCTGGCGGCCATGTACAAGGCCATAGACGACAAGGACAAGCAACAGGCTTTGAAGTCACTTGACTTAGCAAGAGGCATGTACTCTGATCAAACGTTGACCAAAGACTTAATTCGTTGGGCTACGCAACGAGTAAAGAACTCTTTGGGTGCGTCCAAAGAACATACGGACAAGGCCCTATGGGAGTTGGATACGGTATTGAACGGTGAGGGCAGCGGACCGTGGTTGGATTTAATGATCGCAAAACTCAGTAGCACTAATCTCAGCGACCCTTCAATCATTCAATCCATGCTAGAGCGCGCCAAAGATATGTTAACAGATCTGAACGCAGGTTTAGAAAGTGCGAAACCTAAACCACCAATATCACGCAATCCCAGCCCCACCAGTGTATCAGACGATATGGCTAAACTGCTCGCAGTACTTGGTCCGGCTTCCCAAGATTTAGTTGCTATCGTTAAAAAATGCAAAGTCACTCTTTCCCCCACACAAGCCCATATGGTGGTGCCTGATGCGGTTGCACCGGCGGTAGTTCCGCATGTGGCTCAATTGCGATCTGCCGCAGGTAAACTTGGCTTAACCCTGAAACTCACCAAAGATTCGTCCATTACGAGTTAGCGGACATCGAGCAGATGGTTCCGATACTGAACCAAACACAAAAGGAGACAACAATGACCCAGGAAACCAGCGACTACAAACTTTGTATCATAGTTGGAGAGAGATCCGCGGAACGAGCCCCTCAAAACGAACGCACAGAGATGTACATTCCGGCAACCAAAGACTACATAGGTGCTCTAGAGAAGTCGGGTTTAACAGCATCGGACACTAAAACGAAAACTCTTGTAGAACTAAAAGAAAAATCTCTAGAAGCATTAACCATGTATGCGGCCCTATGCGGACTGGCCTCTAGAACTCTTGATTGCGAGGTCCATGGGGTACTTTGCCGCTTTGTGAACATACCGCAAAGCGCCGACTCCGTGCCGGCCCGCGACCAGTCAAATCCCCCAGAAGACATCCTTATAGTAGGTTCAGCCCCCGGTGTCGGTATGAACTTTGCTCAGATGTTAGAAACAGAAAATATGGTACGTATTCATAACGCAAAAAAAGTAGTACTTACCGGGGAGTTTATAGCAAACCCAAGTATATCCGGAGAAGAGTTTCTAGCGCTAGTACAGAACATGATGTTGATCGCTTCTATACGACAAAAACCTTCGGCGTCGAGGTACCCCTCGTTACATGTAAGTACCACTCATGATGTAGCAGATCTCACAAAAATTCAGCAAGGAGATACATCTTTGCTTCTAGATTTAGAGGCTATACGCAAAGAAGGTGGCAAGATACGTCGTTCCAGTAGAACTGACGATCGAACAGAGTTGATGTCTCCTGTAGACTTGACAATGCGGCAACGAGTGTTAATGGAGGCCGCCGAGGTTAATATAGAGGAAACATTGGTGAAGCTACACTCGTATAGAAACCAGGACACAGGCCTATGGCGCTGTTCAAGGCCTCAAAACCACCGCAATGGGGATGCCAACCCCTCGTCGCACGTAGACGACAACAAGGTCCGTTGCTACAAATGCGATTTGGAACCCTTGGACCCCTTACGACTAGTTATGGAAACTTTGAATATATCGCCCGACGATGCAGCCACATGGCTGTTGTCTACAAAGTAAGTCCCGCACAAACAATTGTACGGTCGGCATCGTAAGCATTTGGCGGAAATTAAGTTTGCGTATTTTCGTAAAGTCTTACTTCGGCTGAGCAACAACTCTTAAGTAACTTTTTATCGTACGCCATCCCTGTGGAAACAACTTTCGGGCATCTTCGTCCGACACTGCGCCGCCGATGATAACGTCTTCACCATTTTTCCAGTTTGCCGGTGTTGCGACTTTATGTTTTGCGGTTAGTTGTAACGAGTCAATTACACGTAAAATTTCGTCAAAGTTGCGACCAGTAGACGCCGGGTAGACAATAGACAGTTTTACTTTTTTGTCAGGTCCGACGACAAAAACGCTGCGTACGGTAAGAGTGTCATCGGCGTTTGGGTGGATCATGCCGTATAGACTGCTGATTTTGCGATCATGGTCGCCGATCATCGGAAAGTTAACCGGTGTGCCCTGGGTTTCGGCGATGTCAGACTCCCACTTGTTGTGCGATTGAACCGAATCAACGGAGAGACCGATGACCTTGACATCGCGCTTGTCGAATTCCGGTTTTATGCGGGCGACATAACCGAGCTCGGTGGTACAAACTGGGGTGAAATCTTTTGGATGACTAAATAGTACACCCCACGACTCACCAAGCCATTGGTGGAAATTAATTGTACCTTGTGTTGTTTCGGCTTCAAAGTCGGGGGCCGTATCCCCAAGTCGTAGTGACATGCTCCGCCCTCCCTAGATTTCTCCGTCGACGGGCAGGTCATCGTTGACAACCGCACCTGAGGACAGGGCCTTGTATACGTCGGCAATTATGCGTTCACGCAGTTCATCGTTGTGTCGAAGTAGGTTTTTTACTGCTTCTTTACCTACCACGGAGCGGATAGTGCCATCATCGGCTACTTCACTAAGTTTAGATCCTGTGGACACCTCGGTATAATAAGCCCCGGCTCGTGTCAAAACGCCTACTTTCTCGGCCACATCCAGTATGGCTCCATTGGCATCCAGACCTTTTCCGTAAATGAGATCGAATTCAGCCGTTGTATGTGGAGGGCCGAGACGATTTTTCTTCACCGTAGCAAGGACGGTATGGCCGACGACGTCTGATCCTTTGGTTATTTTTTTACTACCGGATGTGCGCACCTCGATACGTAAACTTGCGTAGAATTTTATTGCTTTTCCTCCCGTAGTTTCATCAGGTGTTCCGTAGGCAGCAAGATTTTTGCGCACCTGGTTGACCAAGATTAACATAACGTTGTTTTCGTTCGCTATACCGGCGACTCGACGCATAAATTTACTCATAAGTCGTGCATGGAGGCCCATAAACTGTTGTTCAATTTCTGCTTCGATTTCTGCCTTAGGCGTAAGTGCGGCGACGGAGTCTACTATAATAATGTCAAAAGCCCTAGAGCGTATCATCTGCTCTACCATATCTATGGCTTGTTCGCCGTTGTCGGGTTGGAAAACAACAAATTTATCAGGGTTTATACCCACATTGGTGCATAACTGTCGGTTTAGTCCATGCTCGGCGTCTATGAAGCCCACATTACCTCCAAGTTTCTGTGCGTTGGCCGCCACCGTAAGTGCTACGGTAGTTTTACCGCCACCTTCACCTCCGAAAAGTTCTACTATTCTGCCCCGAGGGAAGCCTCCGGCGCCGATGGCGACGTCTAGGCTTATAACGCCTGTGGAAACGACGTCAATGTTTACCTTGGTATTGTCGTTTAGTTTCATAACGCTTCCGGGTCTGTCTTTGCTCATCTGTCCCAAAAACGAATTTAGGGCCTCAGATCTCTCGTCATCGACATCGATCATGGTTTTAATACTTTTTCTACTTTTTGCTTGTGTCATGGTGTCTCCTGGGTCATACACATCACTATGCTTAAAGGCGAGTTAGTTACATACGCTCTATTCGCTGTATTCAGGAGGTAGGAAGAGTTTTTCGGCAGCAAAGTCAGCAGAAGCGGCTTCATCGCCCATAGTTTCGACTGTTTCTAAGTCAGTTGCTGCGCCGTTTTGTGAGTTCTCCCACTCCTCAACGAGCCAATCGGTGTCACTTGTTGTTGCGTTTCGTATCTCTCCACTGAGGTCAAGTCGTGTTACCTCCTTGGTTTGAAATGGGTTCGCCACACCAAGACCGCCGTCCAGTGCATTGGCCTCGCTTTCTTTGGTGTCAGAGTCTTCTTTCAATAAGTCGCTTTCATCCGCCAAGTATTCGGCCACCAAGTTAACTATTCCTTTACTGTACCATACAGGGACATTGGCGAAATCGGGCGTGACTCCAGTAGGCGGCATAGACGCTATCCATGTGCTTTTAGATCCTTCGCGTCTAAACCACCCGCCTGTTACCGCACCAACGGTCCATTCGCGGCCATCTATATCCGAAATCTTAAGGGTTTGAAACAACTGAGCTGCCGCAGGTGACCGCAGTTTCCAGTTGACGTAATTAACTCTAACGGTATCGGCAGCCGAGTTTAGTGCCTCGAAATAAGGATGTAGAGCGTCTTCTCCGTCGTCCAATTCGCTGCGCAGCGAGCCTAAAAAATGTCCCTCTTGCTCACTTTCGCTCATAATACACCTCAAGTACCACAGTACACTATACATACAGTGTACTGTGGCCTTACTTTGTCCTACATTGTCAGTCTATAATGACGGGTTCCGTACAGTACAGGCAATGTTGCATCGGACACAGTATGCCAAGTAAACATATACAGCATAAGCTTGACTTTCCGGCACCCACGCGCGCCCAGACGATAAAGTTTAGTTTGTCAGGCGCCACGGTGTACGCAACTCCTCTTGACGGAGCCTATCAAAGAGCCTATCTTTACTTAAATAACGCCGGACTATCACCCACGCTCACGCCGGACGGCTGCCTGATTTTCCCGTTCAAAAACTATAGACGCATGGATGTGCTCACCCCATTAGTCACGCAAATTCTCGACGAAGATCTTAGGATTTTTCGTGCACTACTTGACGCCGACAAAGAGCGCTCCTCTGTATTCTATATAGATAGATTTTCCGCCGACGAGATAACCATAACATGGCCCAACGATGGCTATGAGCGTAGCATAACTATGAAAGTAGCAAATGAGTATCTATTACTGATGCTAGGTCTTTCATTTATCTACTCTCCTCAGGCGCGCACCATGACAGAACGCGCACGCGTACTACCTGTAGTTTTAGGACGCGCCACCAGAACCCTTGAAGGCCACATAGAGATAGCGACTCAGGTACCACAAATGCTGGAGGATTCGCAGATACCTTATCTTTTCAAAATAGGTCCGGGACTCTACGGAGTGCCTGGCACTCAAACGGAATATCTGAGAACGAGAAAAGACATAGTATTCACACCTGATATAGGTAACCGCATGCCGCAAAATTCTTACAGTTTAGCGTCGGTTCGTAAAAGGGTGCCCGATGTTCTTAAAACATCAGTAGACGAACTGGGCCCACTATTGAACCATATGGATTCTACGGCATCGTTAGTACTTAAGTGCTCTACGCGCAGGGAGATGGTTGCGCTAATGCTTCTGGCCCCGGCGGCCTCCTCTCCAGTGGTGGTAGTGGCCCACCCGCGATCTTGGTGGCTGTGGTATATATACGGACGCCATCTAGGCCTATCCGTAGGACACATTGGAGGGCAAGACGATGTACTGTTGGTGACTTACGAGCATTGGGAGCATGTAGCCCATCGGGTCGTGAGCGACAGAATAATATACGATTGTTTGAAGCAAGATGTGCATGTGGAAAATCAGTTTCACAGTTCAGTGCTGGACTGTCGGAGAATCGCGCTAATGGGCGCAAATCCTAGTTTTGCGGAAAGATTGCGCGCGGCTTATCTAGTCCGTCCGGCCGAATTCAAAGTGTATCTGGAATCGCTATCCTTATCAGAACACCCTAGAGATCTAAGGGTTCAGCAGCATATAGATGTGTATGCCAGAGAATTCGAACTTTCTCCCGCGGCAAATAGCGCGCTGCCAAAGGTAGAAAGCATAGATGTAACCATGTCGTCCGCACAGCAACTATCGTATGCCCAGGCATTGAGAGCACCGTTCGATCTCGAGCGCATACAAGATATTGTAGATACAGGGTCCTCCGAGTATCTTAGTCCCAAAGTGGCCAAGGCTTTGGAACTGGCGGTAAAGCACAACAAAGAAGGGTCATCGCTGACCGTGGTAACTGAGTCGACAAAGACCGCAAAATTATTAAATTCGCTGTGCACAAAAGCAGGTTTACCGACTCTCGCGTTCGCGCAGGAAGATAACAATCCCAGACCACCTTCTGAGAATGTACTATACTACAACACTTGTCTGAGTTTTGATGAATTGTGTACGCAGTTCGCGCTTCTGACTCCCGGCGGGAATATGTACTACTTGCGTATGGACTCTACCCACTCCACTGCCATGGATGTGGTAGCGTTTACAAGAATATCAACTGGCAACAAAAACAAAACGCTATCAAATGTAGAAGTAGAGTATGTGAAAAACTGTTTACGTAATTCTTAGTAGACGCGGGCTTTCATTTGAGAATCCCTAAAAGAAATCTCTCGACTAATAGACGCCAAGTATTGACTTGTGGCTTCTTTAGTGGCCGTCAAGTGTGCCCCGAGCACTACGACTAGGGAGTGCTGCTCTAGAAGGTCGAGAACGGCCGGGTCTTCGTCTACCATATCGTTTAAAGCCGCACTTGCGGGCTGCTTAGTTTCGCTCGGCACGCTTCGACGCATACGGGCGCGGGTTGCAGCCTGCGCGGACTTTAGTTGGATTCGCAAAAGAGATTCTTGACCGGCTATAATACCACAAAGTTCCACTATTCTGCCGAAATCCGCTGTCCACTTACTGTAAAGGTCGCTTAGCTGTGAGGGAGTAAGATCACTTATTTTAGAGGGAAACTCTGCCCTAACGTTTTTTCTTTCATGGGCGCTTTGAGTCCATAGGCCAAGATTATTCATTAGATCTACTGCCGCAGTTCCGTTTTTAGTACGCGAAAGAACTTGTGCTAGATTCTTTATTCCACTTAAATTCAAATCTTCTGTCGTCATACTACCTCCGTACAACATACTGTGACGAGTGACGCCTGCCATGCACTCACTTGCGGTGCGGGTGGTTTAGACGTGTATGTCGCTAAAGGCGCACAATAGTATCATTATGACTTCAAATAGTCATGCAAACTACCGAATTTATTGCCGGAACTGGCTAGTTTACCCAGGGCCACGCGCTCTATCTGGCGTACACGCTCGCTGGATATACGCATCTTGGCGGCAAGCGCGGCATATGTCCAAGGTTCGTCACCTCCGAACCCGTAGCGCAGTTTAAGTATATCTCGTTCGCGTCCAGTTAGCGTAGCCAGGGCGGTGTGTACGGACTGTTTCAGTTCGTCTTCCAGCAACAGTTGATCTCCGTACATACCGCGATCATCGTCAACATTATCCCCGACCGTACCTCCCCCGTCTTCACCCACGGGGGCGTCTAAACTTGTTACGCTCTGGGATATAACGAGTATCTCGTCAAGATCACGTATCGCGCCCAGCATGCCTTGTTTGCGTAGTTTCGCTTCTGCAAGGCTTCTTTTCACAGGCCCCGGATAAGTTTTTTGTTCATCTGTAAGCCTATTGTAGGCCCACCGCATACAGCGCTCAGTTAGATCGCTTCTGATTTCGTCCATAGTGGGTTTTCTGCCGAGTTTGTGTTCTAACTCTCGCTGCGCCTCGGACGCCATTCGTTTAATGCGGCTCCAACTAGGCGCTAGTTTTATGTACGTATCTTTACCTACAACGGCACGCACATGGTCGCGCACCACTCTGGCGGCATAGGTGTGAAATATAGGTGTTTTCTCGTAATCAAACTTCTTGACCGCCTGTATTAACGCTATATTGGCCTCACCCATCAAGTCCGGCAACATATCGGAAGCTTTGTCCTTACCGAATCGTTTTTCCGCGTTTTCTTTAACTATAACCCAGGCAAGTTTCCAGCAAGATGCGCATACATGCTCGAGAAGTCTATTGGCCTCTTTATCTAGTTGTGCCGCCTTGGCCGCATTACTAGGGGCGTTGGATTTACGTAGTTTCTCCGCTTTTGCGCTGATTTTCTGGTATTCCGCTACCGCAGCAGACTGTTCTTCTTGCCCCATGGGCGCAAATCTTTCCGCACTTCGTTGAAAAGAACTCAATGCACTCATTTCACTGTACAGGGACTGCGTGCCGGGTACATATGGGCGGGCAGGTGAAGACGCCAAAGCACCAGCGGCGTCCGCGGACGCCGCACCAAAGACTTTTTTAAGCCCCACAACCATACATTGTCCGTACCTGTTACCAGTATTCATCCATACGCACAAAACGCAACGCACCCCGTACTTGACCATGCCTTTTATGCGCTAACGGTACAATGTAACGAAAGGAAATACTATGCTTACCTTACTGGCATTAGAGCCCCTGGCGGCTCCGCCCGATACGGGTTTATTACAATCTATATCTCAAATACTGTTATATTCAGGTGTAGGGACTATGTGCGTGGCGTTTAAGCCAGTGCGCAAAAAATTCGTAGCCGCCGCGCAAAGCGTACGTGACTACTTTTATCAACCAGCAACTCTACCTAGACCAGAGCAGCAAGTTGTCGAGCCTAGCAAAAATTCCCGTCGAGAGATAGAAGAATTTGATCTAGATTTGTTTAATTAAAGATACCCCGGTAGTGGCCCTCGCGGTCCCTACCGGGGTATTTCTATCTGTAAGCGGCCGTTAAAGAGTAGATGCTTTCTATCAGGAACGCGGAAGAACGCCTATAGTCGTCACTTGTAGAGCAGTTTCGTAAAGCGTCATAGTAGCGAATCCATAAGGGACCATAAGTGGGTACTTGCACATACGAATCAAGTTGCTCTTTATCGTCAATTATTTTTTGAGCGCACCAAGGGACCAACTCGTAATCATATTGTTCGATTGCCTGCACTTGCAGAAACGCTTCCTGTACATAAATTTTCTCGTAGTAAAGGTCGATGTCGGCTGTGGAGGGCTTTCCCCCAACGAAAAAAAGACCGATGAGCACTAATAGTAAAGAAACTCCGAAGAACAAAGGCGGATGGCGTAAATAGGACATACTTTAACATTTGGTGCTATAAGACACTATTCAAACTATATAGGCCCGCAGTACCCATATATATAACAAGAAAGTTGCTACTAAGTTTGCTTCGATCACCGCAAATCGTAGTAGTTGACACCACCCCGGTTCTTCCACTGGTTGATTAGCCTATTGGACGGGTTGCCCGTTTGAACAAAAGTATCTGTCTCAAGGTCGTAATGATACAGAGGATTCTGTCTAGGGACGTTACCTTCGGACACAGGCTCTATTTCAACTATTTCACTAATAATTCGTCTCCCGAAAGGTCCCCTGCCCATTTGTACGACGACAGAGAAAGCCTGCGAAACCTGTTCTCTGGCCACCTGTTCACTAACTCCGGCTTCCATCGTGTACGTTATAAGCTGCCTAATCGCCTGGATGGCGCTATCTGCGTGTATAGTGGTGCATGATCCTTCGTGTCCTGAGTTACAAGCTTTTATCAGTGCGTAGGCTTCTTTGCCCCTGACTTCTCCTATCCATATGCGATCAGCGCGCATCCTTAGAGCTTCTCGTACAAGATCTTCCACACTGACGTAGAGAAGTGACTCACCTGACGAGTTTTGTTTGCGAAAAGTCATGAGACTTACAGCATTCGGTATACGGTTGGCTATATGCAATTCGTCGATTTCTTCTATGGTAATCACCCTATGACTCGGATCGATACCACCTGTACCACAGGACAATGCGCGCATCAAAGTTGTTTTACCCACTCCAGATCCACCTGATATAAGTATATTCGAACGTCCCTTTACAGCCGCTTTCAAAAAATCCTGCATACCTTTATTGAACGCAGGTACTGGCTTTCTGTTGGCCGTGGCTTGCTGCATTTGTTCCAGCGTTATAGGTATTTCAGGCTGTTTGCGTATGGTGACAACCGGTCCTCTTCGCGCCACGTCACGAGTGACCACGTGCAGAGAGCCGTGTATGTTTGTCTTGTTGGGATTGAAGCTGCCTTCTATAACCCCTGTGCGTGAGCGAAGATGCACATCAAAAACGTCGTTTGTGTCTACAAACATTTTTATAAAATTATAAAGACATTCTATGTACGATGCCTCATCCAGGAAAACGTTTGGTTTTTGTTTAACCCCGTTAACGTCTGTGTAAAACAAACGGTCGTAGCCATTTATAAGAATTTGACTTACTTCACTGTCCATAAGCAATTGGTGCAGAGTATTTTCGGCCTCAGCCGAGGACATATTTGCTTCGGAGAAAACGGTAGCAAGTGACGGGTTTGGCTGGTTTGTAGTCATAACGATAGTAATATATAACTGTACCGCCATTCCCGGTATTGTCTTATAGGCCTTCGTATACCAAAAGCAGCCCCGCACATGAATGTACGGGGCTGCTTTGTTATTCTAGTAGGTCAGACAAATCTGCCAACCACGAACTATTGCCGTTAATACGGGAGTCCATAATTGTCCAGAAAGCGTCCAGGTTTCCTTTATCTGCGCAAATAAGAGCCTGAGGAACCAAAAGATCCATATCGCTGTCAAGGTTCATACTTTTGAGCGTTTTACGAATCTCGGTTTCTTCTGCTTTATTGGTCTGCTCCAAAGGGAGACCTGCAAGCAGGCTTATTTCACGAACTTGCGGCAATGTCAAGTCTGCAACTTTAAGTGGACTATACTTCTTTGTATTGAATCCCACTCTTGCAACAAAACTCGCTAGTTCGTATTCAAAACGCTGTTTACCAGCATCGTTTGCCGACTGTAGTTCCGCGGCTGTCCGTAGTTTGTTGAAGTTGTGCGCGTCCAGCCAGCTGGCTTTATCGCACTGCCTCATAACGTCAGCAACATTACTTTCGCGTGTAAGTGATTGCACGCCATTCACGGCGTCTTCTCGCGCGATGTCTAAAAGGTCAAAGGCCTCAATTACTTGTGCCAAGAACACAGCATCTGAACTGATTAGTCTAACGTTGTGTAAACGTCCGGCCACACACAAACCCCATACACCGCTTACGATAGGATAAGACATCTGCCGTTTGTTACCTGTATAGGTGCGCGCTACAAATCGTTCCAAGGTATCCGTATCAGGGGCATGGTAGATTATTGCACTTAAGGCCTTAGCCAGATCCCTTTTATTGCTATCTGTCGGCGCGTAACCAAAAGGTATACGCTTTTCGCCAGATGGGCAAGGATCGCATACTTCCGCATAAGGGTACACCGCGTTACTTTTACCTAACGAGTGCGCCAGCCATGTACCGAGTACAGCTACAATATCTGTTATGAACTCTTCGTTAACGGAAAGTTCAGCGGACATTCGCTTGGCTAGTTTACTGTAGGGCTCTCCACTGTTAATAGAATTTACTACAGTTGTGACATGTTTAACAGTGACACTTTGAGCAGCAGCAGCATTGGCCACATAATGCCTAAGATTGTCTATAACTGTTTTTTCGTCCGTCACAGGAGTTACGGTTAGTCGTTGCATAGTGATCTCCAATCGTCTAGGTTTATATTATCAGGGAAAGAAAATTGGGTGTTACCACTTTGGCCACATCCTGCTTTTACTGACCAAAAAGTCGCTGATTCCGGCGATGTTTCCCATACTACGATATCAGATATAGTGTACTCTTCGTTAAGTTCACTGAATTTGATAAAGTTTTCCTGAGACAAGGCATCTAGTGTTCCTCCGTAGATGAACAGGTAGGTACCGCCCTCAGGTAGGGCGACAGTACGTATCAAAGTTTCCACAGAAGGGACGACTTTCGTTACATTATGAAGCATGCGCATAGCATTGCCCGAAGTTCGGACATAGACGCGTTCACGTTCACGTGTTAGGGCCACAGTACTCCATCGACCACTTCTAACAGGTAGATGGTGACTAGATACTAACTCGTAGGCTGCTCGCGCGTTTATTACGGGTCTACGTTCGAATAAATGAACGAGTTTTACCGCCATATCGCGCAATTTTTTAGATGTGGTGTCCAAACTTTCGTACGGTGCCTCCACAAGATCGACAAGATTTTCAGGCTGATCGTCGGCCCACTTATCGTCAAATAGTTCTTTCAAAGTAGTCATAAGGACCTTTCTTGAGAGTTGTATGGTACCTCTTAACTGTTGACGCATCGATCATTTAGACAATTTATGACTGGTTTGCTCCAGGATATAGGCAACTTATCGTGGCATCAGGAACGCATAGACTGGTTTTAGCAACGGAGGACATGCACATAAAGCCAGTGTACTCCCCTCCTATAAAAGATCCCAGAAGAGAAAGATTTGTGACGGAGTAAGGAATTGTTACCGTAAGTTCAATAGCATCTCCGGGCTTTCCGCTTATTTTTACCGTGACAGACTCTGCACACTTCGGTTTTGTTACAATATTCATCTTTAGGCTTGCATCGTATGTCTGCTGGGCCAAGTCCAATGCGGTGCAGTTGTCCGCGCATTCTGGCTGCGCGGCATTACCCTGTTCGGTCATTCTAAAAGTACCTGTATTAGGGTCTATGGCTGTTCCGGCCGCTCTGGCGGCGGCATCTGCTACAGTTTGGGCTTTGCGGTTTTCTAAAATAATACCCGAGAAGTCTGCCGCCAGGGTTAAGGAGAACAAAGTCAAGGGCAGCGTAAATGCGACAAAAAATATAAAACTACTACCCCTTGCCGCGTACCTACTCACGATAAACCTCGCAGTAAGCTGCGCTTTGTACACTAATTGACTTAAATAATGCGGCACTATCCCACCAATTGACGTCTATGGTTGGTGTTAGCATATTTTCAAGATTTACCTCTGCCTGCACTCGAACGTAAGGAAATAATTTTGTACAGTATCGTAAGTTGGTATTCTCTTCGTTGGATGCGCTAACCATGGTTACCTTGATAGAGGTTACCTTGGCCCCTATACCCGCCCATGGTGCCGCCCTACAAAAACTTTCTAAAATCTGCTCGCCGCTGCGCACGCTGTCACAACTTGTCGTCGCTGTACTATCGCCGATAAATCCGCTTCTTGCTCCGTTTGCCGCCGCCGTAGCTGCCGCACTCTGTAGGCTGGTTTTAACAAATACCGCCTTACCTGTATCCAGGGTGATAAATAGCAATAGTATCGTGAAAGGAAGAGTCATAACAAATTCTAAAATAGAACTTCCACGACTATGTACGCGCAACATGTCAGTTCATACCGGACAAGGCGGCAACTACAGGAAGGCCGGCCAGTATAAATATAAGTGGTAAAAAATGTACTGCAAACGACACCACTAGTTTTGTAGGTAGTTTTTTGGCTATAGATCGCTGTCTCTGGTAGCGTATTTCACGCAAACTTTCTACTTGGGAGCGGATGTTCTTTACAGCGGTAGTACCATCTATTACGGCAGCCGACAACGCTGAGACAAATTCCCTGCCCTCTAGTGTATGCAGCCGAGACGCGCAGCGACTGAACGCCTCACTTTCACTCATAGTTCGTGTGGTAAGTGCTGATACTAATTCGCGTATCTCCAAAGAAACTACTCCGTCCACCTTACCGGCGGCCTGGCGACACGCCTGGATCACCGACTGGGCTTCTAGATACATAAGTAATATATCAGCAAATTCCGGAAGCTCCGTAAGTACTGCTTCGCGCTTCTCTTTGGCTTTTCTACGAACCTTATCCCAGGGCCATATTATCAGACTGACGCCTACTGCGAGCAAGGTTAAACTGGTTAAACCCGACAAAGCAGAGACGTAGGAAAGTGCCGCCAGCGTCATCCCGATAAATAAGGCACTGGCCTGAACAGAGAAGTACACCTCCAGGCTCCCGGCAAATAGTCCCGTGAACTCGATATCTTTGCGCAACGATTCGTTAAAACGGCTAGCCTTAGATAGGTTGGCTGTGGACTTTGTTCCGTAAAATAGTCGCGCCATGGGCTGGAGCATTTTGCCTACACCATCCGCCGGGGTTTGAGTATAGGTGGTCCATAGATTTTCTTGCTCAATTCCTCGAGCACGCGTAAGGGTGTATACGGCAACGGAATATATGATGGTAAGAAGTATAATAGTAGTTATCATTCTAAACCCGCCTTTGCTTTATTAAAAACCTTCAAGACACGTATAACACCCCACAAGTAGTTGATGACACCTAAAGATATCACAGTAACAGGACCGACACCGGAGTAGGCTTCTGCGGAACTTCCCAAAAGAGATAAAGCTATTAAGGCGGTTACTATGGTGACGCCGATAAACTGCGTTTTGGCCTCGGTTACTTCGGCGGTGGCTTCTGCGGATAGTTCTATGCGACGTCTAGCGGAGTTTTCCGCTTGTCTGAGCACGGGCACTAGGTGCGAGCCTTGCGCGTCATTTACTTCCAGTGCCGCTACCAGTAATCTTGTTGCCGCAGACGGATATAGTGCAGCCAACGGTTTCATGGCCTCCCCGAGACCCATAGTACCCACCATGGAGTTCAAACACGTGAGTATGTCTTCGCGCAAAGGGTTTTCAACCGCGTTAGCCGCCCGATTGAGAGCAATATTTGGCGGGCTTCCGTTTTCCAGGTAACTAATAGTTAGCCGCAAAACATTCAAAACTTGCGCCGCTCCTTTGGCTCGTCTTCGTTTTTTATTGTAAGTATCGGCGAGCAGTACGCCTACGATGGTTAAAGGGGCGCTAAGTAGGAGTGTTTGTAAACTAGCCCCCAGCACTATACCTAGAGTAGACGAAACACCTATGTACATTAATAAAAAAGCAACAATAACAGCCTGCGTGTCCCCCATGCCTTTAAAAGGATCAGTGAGTTTGTATAGTATATTTTTATTACGCGAGTTTCTTTCTTTGCGGGTTTCTTCATGTATCTTCAAAGACTCTCTATCCAGATAGTTCATATTTCGTATTACCCACAGGGATCGTAGCCATTCTCCTGCGAAAAAAACCGCCCCAAAAATGCACATCCCTGCAAGTATCTTTAATAAAGTTACTGTAGCCATTCGGTCACCCCGTGGTTTTTGAGTCTTTTACCCAACGATGTATCGGCTCCTACGGGCACTCTGATGAATTCCGGTATACCTTCGGCGTTTTGTTCGCCCACGAAAACGGGGGAGACTTCCAACATATCACACGTGTAGTCCACATCACCGATAACCGACACGTTTGATATGTATCGCAGACCTTTGGCGCCTCGATTAACTTGTAAAACCACATCAAAAGAGCCGGCTATACTTCGTAGTACGCTCACCGCGTCGCCCGCCCGCACCTGCCGTATCAAGGCCGGTAGTCTTTCGTTTACTGCGCTTTTTACGTCGTTGGCGTGAATAGTAGTCATAGTTCCTTCGTGCCCAGTACTTGCAGCATCCAGCATCACTGTGGCGCCGAGACCTTCGCGTATTTCGCCTACAATAATACGGTCCGGGCGCATACGCAAAGTATTTCGTAAAAGGTCAGCCAAGGTAACCTCAATCGCATCATCCATACTGGCAGCTTCTTTTGTTTGAAGACTCACTACGTGTTTATTGGCTAGATTTAACTCAAAAGCGTCCTCTATCGTGATAACGCGTTCGGTGTCTGGTATGAAATTAGAAAGTATGTTTATTATAGTAGTTTTGCCACTACCGGTACTACCTGAAACCAAGATACCGGCTTTGCATCGCACGCAATCTTGAAGGAAGTCGGAAACATCCTGACTCAGGGACTGAACATTCAACAGGTCTTCCAGACTAAGAAGTTTGCGGAATTTGCGGACAGTAATGGCTAATCCTCCTTTAACCACCGACCCGTAGGCCACTGTCAGTCGGGCTCCGGGCAGCTCCGCGCTCACAAGGGGAATGGAGTTGCTGACGGCTCTACTGGAAATCTTCTGAGCAAGTATACGTGCGATACTTGCCGCGTGGTCTGAATTTTTGAAGGAAATTTTAGTTTCAACAAGAGCACCTTCTACCTCAACGCTGATAGTATCCCAACGGTCGACGAGTATCTCATCGACCGAAGCATTACGATACAAGCTACCCAGTACACTTATGCCTGAGAGTTCGTCGCATACAACGGATATAACCTTGGCCACGTCTTCATCTTTACCCAGATTAACGTTTCGGCTAGCCAAGACGGGTCTAATGGCGTGACTCAAGGACGACAACTGGGCCGCGTACGCCGTATTGTCTTGAGTTATTGTTAGATTATTTGCGATGTTCTGTAGGCTGTCTTCCTGGCTAACTATGCTCAATACGTTCTCGACCGTAGACCACAGTGCGGGGTTGATGGTGTTAGCAAACTCACGCGCATTCCTCAAATCAGTGACGTCTTTAGGCGAAGAGCGAACTTTTGTTATTTGCTGCTTTTGTACAATAGGGGCGCCGTAGACGATACCTCCAACGGTTTTCTTGTCAGCAAGTGCGTCGGTAGCACCAGGTTTGCGAGCGCTTATTTCAACGCCTTTTTGTGCGGTTGCCTTAACCGTATCCGTAGGCGTGTCCGTTTCTTTTTTGAACATATCTGCCAAATTTTCACCGTTCTCTACGGTTTCTTGCCCGAATATATCTGCCAAATTTTCACCGTTCTCTACGGTTTCTTGCCCGAATATATCTGCCAAATTTTCACCGTTCTCTACGGTTTCTTGCCCGAATATATCTGCCAAATTTTCATCATCTTTCTGGAATTTGGCAGGGGACCACTCTGACCCTATATTTGGCTTCGACATATTACTTCCTCCTAAAAATTTTGCGCCACATACTCGAGGACTCTTCGGGCATGCTGCCACCAAGAAGAAATGGCTCCCCGGTCGCTTTATAGAGTATAGAAGCTATGGCTTCGTTGATGGCCGCAACTCCTTCAACGTTTTGTTTAGTTACCACCAATTCGTTTCTGTTGTTCGCAAGCTTCCATGCTGCAGTTTCAGGTATTGAACCCAGATACTCCCATCTAGCAAGACACTGCTGAACTTCGAGTTCGTCGCACCCTATGTTTTCTTCCGCCCGGTTTAAAACAATACCTATTCTATCTTCAGGGATACCTCCGCGTCTGTCTCGACCACTGACGACAGCCGCTTTTAACCAGTTATCGGTGTCTTGTATGGTGGCCATATTAGGGGTTACAGGTACTACGATATAGTCAGCGTTGGGTATAGAAAATTTTTCAAACATCTGGTGGTATTTCTCGGCCACGGGGGTGTCTATAAATATGTAATCGTAATGAACTTTAAGCAGTGCCAGTATTTCGTTATATAATTCCGGAGTCAGATTAGCAGGGTTGCCTTCGTCCGCGGTTGTTGGCCCGAGCAACACGGACAAGTTGTACTCTGGTTTATGCGCAAGTCCTTGCAAAATGTACTCCTTGGTCAGCAGTGCAGGGTTTGTAGTAATCGTGTGTATATTAGGTGTGTACACAGACAGATATTTCCCGGCGTCAGCTTGTTGAAAGTTGCTGTCGATAACGCATACCGTCTTACCTACAACACTTGCCCGCATCCCCATGTAAGCGGCAAGATTCAAAGTCAAGGAGGACTTACCTGTACCTCCTTTGGCTACGGCTATTGTTACAACATAACCCCTGCGCCCGGTCCGCGCCGCCGTCGAGGTGTATCCAGTACGGGGCACAGGCCCAGAGTACGCGGGCGGTGCTTCAGCCTGTGTACTATTATTTGAGACAGTGTTGAACAATGATGGTCTTTTACTCAGGCCTTGTGCGGCAGTATCTCGCACCGGAAGACTATAGGCAGGTCCTTGTGTTTGCGGATTTGTGACGAATGTGCCCGCCGGCTTAGGGGTTTGCACTGCTCGTTCCCGGTCAGGGGATACAATAGTGGGGGTTCCCCAACCGCCTGAAAATTTGGGTTGCTTGGCCTGAGAGGTTTCAACAGGTTCGCTGCTGACTTTAGGCGCCGGCGTTTTCTCCGACACCACCGGTTTCTCCGTCGTATAGGTTTTGGTTTCGTCTGCATCGTTATCGTGACCCAAGGAGTACCCCATACTATTTACGGCATAAAGTATTTTGTTGGCAGTTAAGGGTACGGTCACTATCTTTGCCGTCGGCGGGGCTAATGTACTACCTCCTACGGTGGTTGGTACGACGATAACTTTATATCGGTTGTTAGCTAGCTTCAAAACTATTAAAGATAACGACAAACTAGCGTGGTTATCATCCGTTGTGTCGCCTATCAAAAACACTACGTCGTCGCGGCCCCATACCTGTTTATGTTGATCTATCACTTTCAAAAGTTCCGCAGAAGAATCGACAGCCACTATTTCTTTAAACACTTTCAAGTTTTCCACAACACTTACCGCGGAGCGCAAACCGGCCATCACCAGCACGGGGGGATTAACGATGGGCGCAGTCATGGCGTTTCCGTGTCTACTTTCAGCGAGACCTTGTACATTGAGGGAGTGTATTGTCGGGACAAAGGATACCGTAGATATCGACAGTTACCGGTGCAGTATCTATACCCGCCAGAGACCTGGTGGATAGCGTTAACACTCCACCGATATCACTTGCTACATATTTAGCCACATCACCCACAGGAACGCGTAGTATGTAAGTCCCGCCGATAGGGTTAGCGGACGCGTAGTCCTCCAGCTTCACATCAGGGTTGGTGAGTTGTTCGGCCGCTATAGATTCCAACTGGGAGGCTTCTAGCGTTACAGCAACGACCTCGATACCTTGACCTAGCAGAATAGTCAATCCGGTTGAGTCAGAGACGTAAATATCTACTTTATCACCAGACTTGACCGTGGCGGCAACGGCCCGAACTGCTTGTGCGCGTACTGCCACAAGTCTTTCGTCTGGTTTCAAAAGTACGGCATCAGTTAACATAGTTTTACGTATTTGTTGTCCTTTGTAAACCGGATGAGAGAACATCATGGATCCCATCGAGTCCATTAGTGCGATGGCCTGCTCACTGGTAGGGGCCGAAAATGTATCCGCCTCCAGGTTACCGATCTCGACTTCTTGCGTGATGTAATTGCTGTTCTTTACTTCTATACGTGACGCTATATTGTCCTCGGCGACTACAACGTAGACATAGTTTCCACTATTGCCGAAACTTATCGTAAATAAAGTAACGACGGCGATACCTGCGAGCAGTACTGTCATTACACGAAATATTTTAGTTTCCCCACTTTTAACTTTTTTAGATTTCTTGGATTTCTTGGATTTTGTGGATGACCCCAGAGGAACGCCTGCTAGAGGTGCACGGGGGGAGTTTCTATAAGGATCGTTCATGTTCATGTGTATTGCTCCGAAGGACACTATTAGTGTCGGCACATAGTCTGAATAGCAGCACTAAGGCGGCAGTGCCGGATTGGGGGAAGTAAACTACTTTCTACGAGCCAGGGCAGCCAAGTATTCGTCACCAACTTCACTAAGTAGCGCTGGTTCGGTGAGAAACTGGACGGGGGCTGACTCAGTATAATCCACTCTGGCGTCTAGGCGTGCTATACAGTACCCTGTAGGCATTTCGCCGAGATAACGCCATTCTCGAAGATTTTGCCCAACTTGAGTCATCCAGTTCAAAAGTGCAAAAGCTTTGTCACGATCTTCTTTGGCCCTGACTTTGTGGATAAATACATTGTTTATGTTAGCGGTAACGGCATCAGGTAAACTGGAAGGTTGTTGCGCTACGGCAATAAGTCTTAGTCCCAAGGCGCGTACCCGCCTGAACATACCCTCATACAACGCAGTGCGGGTAGATGCTGAGTATTGATCCTCGTTGTTGGATGATTCCCCGAACAGTTCATGGGACTCTTCCATAACAACGAAACAGCCAGGTCCTTGACCGTCATGGTCAAATATACCTTTACCGTGATGTAAGCCGTAACGGTAGATGGCGAGCATCACGGACCCAAGTATAAGTCGACGCGCCTCAAAGTCTAGACCGTCTGTTTCCACAACGCTGACGAGACCCTGTTCCGGGTCGATCAGGTCTTTTACAGATAAACTAAGTCGGGTATTCAAATCCGGGTCGTGCCCAAGGAGTTGACTGTATTGACCATTTGGGGCAAAGTATTGAACACGTCGCCACAGAGACTGTAGTCGGTCACGCATCTGTTGACCCATTAAGCGCGCCCCTTCCACGGTGGCGGCCCTCTCTATAGCAGACGCCACCAGTACAGCAAGATGGCTGATACCTATCGTACGACTCAAAGGAGTATAGGTGAATACGCTGGCTGTTTGTTTGCCAGTATGATCCGCTGCAACAGCGCTATCCGGTATTTGATCGCGAGGTATACGCGGCAAAACAACCGCAGCCCTCAGTATCATCCCGGTGGCCTCATCGATAACTTCACTGCGCAACACGTAGTCTTCGAGACGGTTGGCTGTGTATAGTTCTGTCAGAAATTCTGCTATCAACGACCGACCGAACTCTCCTAGGTTAAAACTTGCCGTAAAGTTGTCGGCTTGCGCGTTCAACCATTCACCGGCACTCATACCTTCCGCCGGTATCTCTAGAGGGTTCCAACGGAAAGCCCCGAGCTCGGGCTTCAGTACGGAATAGAATCTGAATCTACCGGAGTTTGCCAGTTCGGGCATACTGGCAAGATTGCGCATGTTGCGCATCCAGTCCAGCGCCAGAATCGACGCATGCACCGTACGCTCACCGGTAGTTGGATTTTCGATCGTAGGAAGAGTTACGATTTTGCGTTTAACTTTCACGGCTTCGTAAAGCATACGCATAAGAGTTGTTGTTTTGCCTGATCCTGTGACGCCGGCTATAAGAGTATGAGTCATTTCGTCAAGATCTATACCGAATCGTATATCGCTAACCACACCTCTTTCACCGTTAAGAATGTACCCTAGAGAAATATCTCTGTTTTGTCGGTCCATAGGCATGCGCATCACGGGCATAGAATCGTGCACAGCAAGCATACCCGGACCTTCCACTACCGGGGGATGAGTAAACGCGGCAGCTTCCGTGGGGGTTAGATAACTGGAATATAGAAACGGCTCTATAAGTTCACTTGCGGGTTCGCGTCTGCGGTAACTTGTCAGGGAACGCGCATGAGTTAGAAGACGTTTGCGTTCGTCGTCCTGGAAGTCAACTATGGTATGAAATGGCGACGGGAGTTGGTCTGCTGAATTTCCCGCTCCCCAGAAAGCGCTTTTCAAAAGCCCGGCCGCACCCAGAAGAGTATTGCGGTCCGGGCACACCAGATACATCTGGTAAAGAAAAGCTCCCGACTTGATACCTTCACTATAGCGGCGCGATTGCGCCTCCAAGAGGTCGCCGATGTACTGTTTGGCCGAGTCAAACGTATTACGACTTACGGACACACCAAAGTTTGGTGCTACGGCCAGCGAACCAGAGGCCCCTACACTGCGATTCAAACCTACTGCGTACGCGCTGGAAAAGTCGTCACTGGAACTAGTTCCACGACTTGTACCGGTAGTGCTGGTAGTGGACGTACCTGCGGAAGAAGACTGGCTTACGCCCAAGGCGTTGGAGTTACTCTGACCTGCGGCCGTACTGCTGCTGATACCACTGGAAACACCGGTTGACGTACTTGTGCCCGTGGTGTTAGCAAGGCTATTGGTTACACTTGTCGCAACACTCTGACTGGTACCCACTGTTTGGCTCGTACCTACGCTCTGACTGGTGCCCACTGTTTGGCTCGTACCCACCGTGGCGCTAGTACCCACACTTTGACTGGCACCCGACGAGCTAGTGGCAGTCGCTGTTGTGGACTCCCCGACACTTATACTTGATCCAGAGGACGTACCTGAGCTCCGGCTGCTTCCGGAGCTGCTACTACTACCGTTTGTTAAACCCGTAGATTCTGAGTTGCTCCAACCGCTAGTCGTGCCGGAGTTCTGTCCGCCTGAGGCTATACCGGGTATACCGCCACCGACATTGGAACCATCAGAGGTACCACTATTAGACCCCGAACCGATATTCGCGGAACTCCCTTGAGATGTTCCGCTAGAAGTACTGCTGCCTGTGGAAGAGCTGCTGCCTGTGGACGCGGAACTGCCCGTACTTACTCCGTGGCTGGCGGCAAGCGAGGTTGAGTTGTTGATACTATTAGTCTCATTTACGGAGTTTGAAGAGTTGATACCGCTAGTTTCGCTTATAGAGTTGCTTACGCTCACGCTGGAACTTTGACTGATACCAGACGTCTCGGTAATACCAGTGCTGACACCTACAGTGGTACTTTCACTAACGCTGCTGCTGGAGTTGACACCGGAGTTTTCTCCCACCGTATTAGTTAAACTTGTGCCAGCGGTCTCCGTACTGGACGATCCGCTAGTGTTTGTGTGGCTTATACCCGCCGCAACTGACTGGTTTACTCCATCGCTGTAACCATCACTGTGTCCTGTCGAGTGTCCGTACGTGGTACTTTGACTATCCGCGTGGTTAGTTCCCATAACGAGAGGAAAGGCTATACCCGCACTTACTGCGCGTACACCACTGGTTTCACTGCGCACATCTGTAAGTTTTTGGTTCAGGTTGCGCCACGCCCCCGTAATCTCAGCGGGACTTAGCGGCACCGTGATAAGGCTCAGCATAAAAGATTTGTCACTCATACCTCTGACGAAAGATTCAAGTTGGTTGTTAGTACTTTCAATGTCTGTTCTGTTTCCGTCCAATATACTGGAAGTACCTACGCTTCCGCTTGTAGGCAGAGGCCTACCACGAGCCATGGCTAGATGCCCCCATTCCTGCTGATATCGGGCGAGCACCTCACCTTCTTCCACCGTAAGAGGCTTGTACATTAGTTGCTGGTATGTTCCGGAAAGTTGAAAGTCCAGCACAGAGTAAGCCTCGTCAGCCGTCTGTTGCGCCTGTTCAGGAGTTAGGCCTACACCTTGTACACCGTAAGCAAAAATTAAAGGAAGACTGGGACTTTTTGCTATAATGTTAGAAAACAAAACTCCACGCTCTCTTAAGGCAACAAGTACATCGCGTTGCTGTTCGAATACCAGGTTTGGCCCAGATACGCCGGTTCCCTGACGAAGATAGCGCGGAACGCGGGTTAAGCGTATAAGTCGCGTCGCTTTAAAAAAAACTTGGCTGTATACGGTTTCCCCCGGGTTACGTTGACTGAGCTCGAACATAAAGTAACGAACTTCGCTGGGAGTGTCCGGTTCGTAGCTACGCCAAGATCTGTGCACGATCAGGTCGTCGTAATCAATTTCGTTGTACAACGGTGCACCACTTGGGCGCGTACCTCCGCTCCAGCGAAAATCCGGACGACGCAAAACACGGGTGTCTGAATTGGGATAATTTAAACGTTGATAGGCGCCAGCGAGTATAGGCATAAAACAAACTGTTGTCGCCGAGACCGTGCCCGCAATACGCGCGAGACGTTACTACAATTTAGTTCTGCAAACCGTCTTGCCTTGACCACAGAGCGACTGCTTCTTGATCGTCCATAGTTGACCTGTGCAGAGTTCGTATACCTAGGATTTCTTTCACAAAGACCAAAGCGGGGAGGACAACAGCTGCTATAAATATAGAAGGCAGTACACTGTTAAGAACTCCACCCAGTTCCCCGCCTTCAGCAGACGACCAGTTCGGCAGAACTTTCAACAGACAAGCTATAAGTGTCCCAGGCACTAGAATTATACCAAATATGTAGTGTCTTACTTTTTCAATAAGTTCACGACGCAAGTTGACATAAAACAATGTGGCACCAGCCCCAACCAATGCGACAACGGAACAGGAAAACAACATGAACTTACCGCCGCCAGATGCGTAAGGCACACCTTCGGTCAATCGTTCCGCTATCCCTGCTAGTAAAATTATTATAACGAACTGGTTGACATATTTCATAGCCAAAGTGGCGCGGGTAGATCTTCCGCGCAGTCCTTCAAATTGTCTAATGGAGCCGACTTTCGATGTTAGTATACTTGGTATACTTTGTTTCACGACGGGCTCTTGCGATGAAGGAGTGGTAGTGTACAGAGCGTTATTACCTCGATCGTACGGCATGGCGTTGTAATCTAAACCAGAGTTATCTATCGTGACGTTCCCGCGCATAGGTGCGCCGTCGGACCATGCCCCGTTCATCGGCCACGCCCCACCATAGGTTTGGTACTCTGTCTCTTGACCTCGTCGGCCTCTAGTAGAGCAAACCATGCCAAACTTAAAGCACACACTATAAGCATGAAGCCTACTGCCGTAAACGTGCGGTCGACTATCTCAATTAAACCATTTGCGATGGTGAATATACTATTGGTGAGATTTTCCATGTACAAGACCGTTGTCGCTGATCACTTGCAGGCAACATCAGTATAGCTTCTATTTTTACAGTATATTGAGTTACCTGCTAAACATATTAGTTATTAAAACAACAACACCGCGGAACTTCCTCTATCGTCGCTGTACTCCCAACTGCGGGCAGCAACCACCGGCATCAAGGGAGTTATGTTCAGGTCCGTGGCTTGTTTTTTCACGAAATCGACAAGATTAGGCAAGGATTCTTTTTCACCACTTGCGGTCAGTACGGCGAGTATCACAAGTCGTTCGCTGAACATCGATACAAGACAGTCGCGAATCGTATTGTACCCTGGCGTATCTTGTTCCAGTATAGAAGACAACACAATCAACACACCTACCAGACCTTTGGGCGTGCTCAAGTGAAATGTGGCGCTTTCGTCATCGAGTTTATAGGTCACAACCTCGTCCCCTACTCTGTGTAGCAGTACACCGAGCTCGTACAGCCTGCCGGCCCTGTACTTACGGGTAGCCTGCCCCCACCAGTCACCCGCTTTAGGTTCTTCCGGGTTTTCTGCTACTATCAATCTGCCTCGTAACCTGTGACGGCTTTTAGGGGCGACGAATCTTATGTTTGTTTCCTCGCTATTTAGTCTACACTCCACTTCCCAGGCTTCTACAACTTCCGCGGATCCCGCGACGCTAATCAAGTCTCTCGTGAACACCGGGCGCGCCAAAGAAGATGCCGCCACAAGGGACGATCGCACCTGTTCGTCTAGGTCCACGGGTAACAGTTGGTTTTTAGTATATAAGTTTTCGTCCGGTTCCCCCGGAGATAGCACGCGGGCCTTAGATTTGCGTGCCCGTTTTGTATGCGCACCCTGTGCAACTATTTCAGGTTTGAAAGCCGGATGGATGATTTTAGCAGGGGCGACTACACCAAGTTTATCGTCAGTCTCGTCTTCGAACACACCCGCAGGACCGCTATCGCGAACATCGCTTTGCAAATGTTCTTCTCGAGGTTCGTCGAAAGGACTGACTGCGCTTTGTACCGGGTTTGTTACTGTTTCCCGAGAAGGTTTAACAGGCGACGGAGACCAGACAGGTTCCTCGTTTGTTGTACCCAAGGGGCCGTCCCATAAAACGGGTTCGCTATACTCACCGAACAACTCTTCTAGGTTTTGTGGCGCACTAACCGCGCTAGTAGCAGTATCTTGTTCCCATGATACTGTATCTGTGTCTTCTACCGCACTAGTCGCTAAATCAACTTCTTTAGGTAAAACAATACTGGGCCGCGCTTTTTTTGCCGCCGCTGCCACCACATGTGTACGTACTTGTTCGGTCCACAGGAGTACATCATTTCCGGTTACAGCAATTCCCGCCTGTCCTAGAGCTTCTCGAAGTAAATGCAATGCACTGTCGTTATCTATACGCATACTTGCGGAAACGCAAGACTCCAGGTATGCTAAAAGTATTTCGTCGTCGACATCGTTAAATTTTTTGCCCATACTCATCTCTGCGGAGTTAACAAGACTTCCGTAGTTTTTACGCAAAATATTTACCAGAGATTGCCGCAATCTACCTACGCGGCTGAGCGCCTGCGCTTGCCTTGCGGCCATATCGGCCAAGGATGCCTGCGAACCTTCAAATAAGGACCGGTACATACTATTGTTTTGTTCGTCTACACTCACTATATACTCTCCTATGCAAACACCTATATTGGCACGTTCGCCTTAGCAGTTTCGTCTCATCGGCCTATTAAGGTACGCATCGATGGTTAAAGCACGGGTTTAAGACTCGCATGTTTATACGTTAGTTTACTTCAAAAGGGTTTCCCGAGCCTTGTCTAGTAGCCATTGTATAGAGTTTTGACCACTTCCTAGACGTATCTCTAGTTGAGCCATAGGCTGTACTATCGTCGCTTCTAGTCCAGGTTCAGGGGTGATATAGTTGTTGTAATGTATTGCCATAGTTTTAGATTGCCGAGACCCCGCCTCGTTTAGGTATGCGTACAAAAGAGGGTCTACACCAGAAGGTATGACTACCCCCAAGTTAGTGTTCCAGCGGTTAGATACCTGTTCGCTTTGAAGCATTCCTTGTGTATAAAAATTTCTAATAGTATCGTAACTACCTAGAGTCTCGATTTCGGCGGGGGTAAGTCTCAAAAGTATCTGGTTGCCTATAAGTATATCTAGATCTCTTTGCGCCGCATCAAGTGTCTGTTTATGCTCTTTAAGCTCACTGCCGTTTAGGAGTACCTTAGTTCCTATAGTATCCTGCTGCGTAACTCCTACAACTGATGCCGCAAATAGTAAAGCACTCAGGCATAGAGATATGTAGTGGAGTCGACTATATTTGGTTCTATGGTACGATCTAAAGCCCATTGTGCAGATTCCAAGAATCAGCACGCAGCCCACTATAAGGTGCCTAGGCGACCAGTTACCGGTCACGGCAGGACTACCAGAAATAAGCGCATATACCGCAACCATAACAAATAGTATTGGTGCCGTGAGAACTATTATTTTGTCCGCAAGATCATAGTGTACGCCATCAACTCCATCAGCGACGTCGCCCGGCTGCTGCCTTAGAGGAGACGACCTGTCCGCCCTGACGGGCGTACCGTGTACCGCTCCACCGTAGCCCATAGTTTCTAACTCTTTCCAACGTTTCGTACGTGCCCTAGCACTACGCGTCACGCGTCTGCGGTAAAGCCATCCTTTTTGTGTCATACTTGTTTTTTGCTCCGGTTATCCGTTAACATATTCGTCATAAGGGGTGCCTTTTAAGTGTAGTATCGGTTTTACCTCGCTGTTGTGCGCGCCGGCGATATTGATTCGATACCACGCACTGTCGTCCAGCGGGTCGGTGCTGGAGTATATGCGCTGCCTACTGCTAACGGCCAGTTGTACAGGATTGTTGGGGCGACGATCAGGGTTATCAAGCAAGTAGTCGCTGTATGCCGCCACAAGTTTGACGTAAGACTGTACTCTTGAGTCACTGTTTACGACAAAACGCAGTATAGCGCTTTCGCTAGGAAGAGATCGTAGGTGCAGCCATCCGAAAAATCTCTCAATATGCGACCACGCATCGCGTCTGCTTTGAAATCTTTCATACTCGAATATCGAGCGACAGGCGACGCCTTTCTGTACTTCTCGAAGTTCGGCATCTGGTTGGTAAAATACGCTATTTTTTCCTTCAGGGTCAAACACCATGGTATGTGATAGCGCACTTGCGGCAAGATTAAGTCGAGGTTCGACGTTAAATATACCGCTGCTAGCACAATTTGCGCTACGCATAAACGCGGCGAGCAGTTTTTGGGTTTCTACGTCATGGTCGTAATCCGTGGCGCCCGTAAGTCCGACTCTAGCGGGAACCACGTTTTCTAAAAACTTAGTTCTATTTAACTTGAATTCGCTGGCCAACCCACTATGAGGGTTTTCGGGGAACGCCTGAAGTACGTCCTTTAGTTGTCTGCATAGATCTCGCGTAACTCTCCAGTGCGCCGGTACGACTTCCCGTACGTCACTTAATGCATCCGGTAGTTTTGCGACATATTTCAGGTATTCAAGGTGATTTACCCACCATCGAACGGATCTTTCCGGCAAACCCGACAATACGGCAAGGTGCGCGACACTTATACCGGTTTGAGTATTTTGGGCGTCAAGGTCGAGCGCATCTAGAAGTTTCAAAACTCCGAGAACTCCTTTTTTGGATATTTTAGGAAATATATCTACAAGAATACGAGAGTCTTCTAATGCATCATTGCGCAACCTTCTTCCTTTAGCCGTCGCCCGATAGCGAAGAGCCGGCGGCGAGCAGCGGAATGCAAGTTCACCGGTTTTAACGTCTACTACGACAGGTTTCTGGTAGATAAGAAAGCCGTTAGCGGTGAGACTTTTGAGGGCTTTCAACGTTCCGGGGTATCGTTCGTCCCATGCTTGGGCCAAAGGTGAGTAAGTTCGTGGCACAGAAAAAACTAAACGAAGAGACTCCAAAGCCCAGGGCTTAGGTGTGTCCATACCGAAGGTTTCGCCTCGATTTTTAAAACTAGATACGTTCACAGAACTAATTGTACGCCTATACGGCCAATAGTCATTACCTCGTACTACCTACCGCTCAGCGTATATCCAGCATACACATACCCAGCAGGAGGGATGCGTTATGTGTGCGACTTTTTCCTTGTGCCCGGTAACCTAGGTCGCTTACAACGTTGTTGACGACCTTTGGCCACGAAGTTTCGCCGATGGTGTGTTCGACGAACTCCCGACATAGTTTCACTGTGTTGAAAAGTATTTTTGATTCAAAATTTATATTAGGAAAATCTGGGTCAAACGGCATACACGGCACACTTTGTCCGAAACCCCTTGCGAGAATGGCGCTTAACGAGTTCAAAGCATCGGGACCTTCGATACCTGCGCACCTTAAGGCATTTTGCCACTGGTCCATATAGAATACGCTTGACCACAGCTCCAGTGCGACGGCGGAGGACACACGATCCAAGTCGGTGGTAAAAGTCGTTTCAACACCCAGCATCAAGGAGTATGCGTTGAAAATATCTTCCACGGTTTCTAGGTTTGCTTCCGGCAGCCCGATTATAACTACACCCTCTACATAGTCCTTATCGGGGCCAGGGTAGGGCAAATTCTCAGGGTTTGCCGGGTACTTCTTTATTATTTTCGAACGTACAGACATCCACGACGGGTCGATTTTCAACATTTTAAGTATATTGGAAAGTATTTCCCCCTGCACGGGTTCGCTACCTATTTCGATGTCAAATATACTAACCGGTTGGGAGATAGCGTTAGCCTTAAACTTATCGGCTTTAAACTTGTCTGCCCTGCTCTTGTTTTCGTTGTTATCCATATATAGTACTCTAAACGCTCGGACCCTTATGTAAAGGAGAACCGAGGGCCGCTGCCCTTGGTGCATTGTTCCTATAATAGAAGCGTGACCAAAGCAAGATTTACGGCTATTCCGGCGGCTCGCAGCGCCGCGAACGTTTTAAGAGTGCGTTTACTATTGGTGTTTACGGTTTTAACTATAACTTGTTTGTCCGGACTTTTTGCCGGGTACGCGTATTTGTCTTTTGAGCCAAAATACGTTGATGTTTATGAACCGCTACCACTTGCTCGAGCGGAAGCCACCGTAGTTGCCGAGGCATATATGAACGGCAGCATGTACGCCGTATCGTTGACGGCCAATATGGCCGAGACGTTTGCTGATACGAAGTTCTCTAAAGTAGATAAGGTTGGCCCGCTGGTTTGGTCGAGTTTTGAACGCAAAAACTCGATAATAAGAAGTGTGGATACGGATATGGTTGAGTTGCATAAGTTCCTTTATATGCGACCGACAACTATTGTCGAGAATGACCAGACACTTGAAAGTGTGGAGTTGATGAGTTTGTATGTCTTAATGTACATCCCGCAGATCTATGTAGACGAGCAATGGGTCCCGGATCCTCAGTATCCTCCGGCTTTGGCTGCTTTACCTTCTATAGCAACCGAGGAGGTATTTCAATTAGCGCAGGTGTTAGACTACTCGGCAAAAGCCACCCCACCTTCTCAGGAGGTTTCAGATATGCTACTCATCTGGGCGAACTATTGGGCCGCAGGGGACAGTTCTGGTTTGAAAAAAGTTTCAGGCGACTCTGATGTACTCGTTACGAGATACAAGTCTTTAAAGGGCTATACTGTAAATTCGTTTGAGGTATTGGGCTTAGTTCAGGGAGGCGGGGGTACTGTAAACGTAATTAGGGCTAGACTTGTACTTGGCGGCGCCAACGGGTCTATACTGATAACAGATATGGACATCACAGTGACCAAAGCAAATACAGGTTTGCCGGAAGTTTCAGGGTGGGGTCCGGCAGGATCCGGCGTTCTAGCGCTGGAAGACATAAGACTAGGTAGCTAGAACTACAAGTCACACACATGGAGAACATATGAACATTATAACACAAATAGCAACCAAAATCACAGCGCCACCAGCAGAAAATACGTGCGATATTTCCGCCACAAATTTTACCGACTGCAAAGATGTCGGCGACCTCCGAAGCACCTTGAACACGTCAGTGCCTTTCTGGAAGCAGGCCGTTATAGCATTTAGGCTAATAGCTGCACTTTTTTTCCTTAAACAAGTTTTTACTATTTTCAAAGAAGTAATGGCCGGCGCCCCGCTGAAGGCCGTGAAAGCAGGAGCGTATGGTGCCTTAGGACTTTTCCTACTATTTGACATCGGTAACACTCTGTTCGTTATCATGAGCCTAAGAACCTATATAACCAAGGCCATCGAAAGTATACAAGATACAATTAAAAAGTCTAGTACCTGACCGATGTTCTAATACTATGTCTGACGGCCCCGTAATGCTATCTGCTACAGAAACATTAAAAACTCCCCCTTTACGGTTAGGCAGGATAACCGAGACCATCGTACTCCCTAGATCGATAGAAGTCAAAAAAATCCTGGCTGTTGCCGTGGGTTTGGTCTTAGCGTTTCCTTTTTTTGTGATACTCGGAATTGTTTTTAAACATAACTTTACACTTTTCCTCATACTCGAGTCGGCAGGCGCCGCTACAGGGTTGCTTTTAGTGAGCTGGTCTCCTTTGAAAGGCGAATCTTTCTCTAAATGGTTAGGTTTGGCCTCCGTGTCGCGGACCTCAAAAAAAGTATATATTAACGGTAAAGAAGTACGCGCCTACATAGGTATAGCCCCTTTACAAAACGGGGCTTGCGGTAGCGTGAAGATTGTTGGCGCAGCCGTAGCAGTCGTGCCCAACAACTTTGACTATCGAGGAGTACCTGTTAAAAAGTCCGTTCAACCACCCTCCTCACAGTCAGTATAAGTACTTTAATAAAATACTACTATTACGTACGTAGATACGCACAATAATATGTATGGTCTTTACCAAACAAAAAAAAGTGGCGTTGGTGTGCTTTATTCTCAGCCTATTGGTGGGCACTTTCTTGGTAGCCAAAAAACCTTCCAAAACCGTAGAGTCGACCTCCGGGGAAGCTTTCAAAGCAGCGGCTTCTTTATGTTACGATACAACTAATCCGCCCGAGTGCTTCAACAACCTAGTGATAGATAAACTGCCTGTGTACGGCCTAAAAGCAGTGGTGCGCGCCTATGTAGAATTCGTGAGTGCCGACGGAAGTTCCATACAAGAGCAATGCCATCGTAGTGCGCACTACCTTGGGGAATACGCCGGCGAAACAGTACCAGTAGTAGATGACGCCCTTAGGATGGGTGGAAATTTTTGTCAGTTTGGTTACTACCACGGGGTGATAGAAGGCCATGCCAGGGTGTCAGACAATCTTTGGGACGAGTTGCCGTATTTATGCCTGAAAATTACGCAAGATCCAGAAAGTACCGTGTACGGGGAATGTATACACTCGCTCGGGCACGCAATAGTTACAAGAACTAAATATGATATTGACGTAGGTTTGCAAAGATGTCTTTTGCTACCGGTTTACAGGGAACAAACCTCGTGCGGTACGGGGATATTCATGTCGTGGTCCAACGAGCTAGACCGCAGGGCCAACTCGGGGCAGTCTTTATCGGCCGAGTTCACGCAAGTATCTAAAGATTCGCGCTGGGATATGTGTCCCCTGGTTGTCAGTTTGATGGCCGAACCTTGTGTGCAGTTTTTTGCAGAGACAACATCGATGACAGTCTCCGGACTGCTTAATTACGTAAAGTGGTGCGAAACAGAATTTCTAGGGTCTTCAGATGTAATTTCCAGCTGTTACCGCGGTATAGGCAGGGTATCCGGCGGTGAGGCAGGTTTTGCTAAAGTTGGCGGATGGCCAGGGGTAATTGCTTTATGTACTGACAGCGACTCGGAAGCGCATATAGAGGAGTGTACATCATCAGCTTATAGTACCGCCGCGGGATTTTTTGCCGGCAAAGATATGTACACTCCCGCCTGCGCCGCCTGGGAAGGCGACTTGCGCAAAGAAGATCAGTGTGCTGCTATAAAGCGTATATACGAGCAAGTAAACAAGCCGGTGGTAATAGGTCAGTAGTAGGCTACTCCCAGCCGATATCCGTTACGTGCCGTACCGACAACCCGATACTATCGAGAAGAGTATTTAGTTGTCTCAGGGCATCTGCAGGTTTATTACTTAAAATAATACAGTTAGTACCGCGCACCTGTTTACAAGCACGGACCTGCGTCATAACCGCCCCGAATTTAGGAGAACCGCCTGCCGTCAGGCTGATGCTAGCCAGATTAGCCCATTGGGCAGCCTGCACTCCGTCTGTCCTGTATATTTGAGGAACGGCTACTCCTTCGTCGCCCCATACCGCTTTACGCATAAGATCTGTGGTCCACCCGTTGGCGCAAATACCCGAGCCTTTGAGCGGGCAGCCGTCAGCCGATGCATTACTCCATAAAGGCGTTAGTGCGTATTTTCTATAGCTTTCTAACCACTGCATAGAAGGCTCAGGGTCTCCCCATCCGGGTTCGAGATCTATACCGCCGACGTACCTGATACGGGAATCTCCGGCTTTATGTAGAGAGTTCACCATTTCCGCCCATTCTTTACCCCATGCGCCGGCCGTAGTATTCTTGGTGAACTTGTAGTTACTAGTTGTGATTATTACTGTCCAGTTATGTTCACTACAAGATATTAAACCATCCCCGTAGGCTAAAGTCAATTCCAGTAGTTTTTCGTAACTGTAATGCTCCGTAACCTTCCCGAAAGATCGGGTACCTCCGGCAACTTGTTTACCGTACGCTAAAACGAGCACACCCCCGTTGCTTGCGGCCCCTTCACATCCCAATTTTTTCGACATTGCCGTCGCCCCAGTCTTGTCGACAAAAGACATATAGCGACTTGTACTAACTTCCTTGAAATTATCGTCTTTGTGTGTAAATACAAAAAACCACGCCACGAGCAAAGTCGTAAGTATTACGTACGCGTTACGTTTAAGGGGTATCGCCGCTAATGTGAAGTAATGCGCATTTGATCCGTGTCGTTTCGCTACTTTACGTAAAAGCGCCATAAGTTCTATTGTGCCCGTTGCCCCATCGGCGACTTTCGAGTATATTCGGGCCCAAATCAACGAAACTGGGCCTTCATAGGCCTGCGATTTACTCTTTACTTGCGTCTGTTTGAAGAGATAGTGAAACTGTCGGTGTAGACTGAATCTATGATAGTATATGCCACCTCAGGGTATATGGGCCCTTGTAATAGATGCACAATCGCCGTGATCGGCTTGTTTTTTGCAAATTCAGGCAGACAAGACAAGGGAACCGTCAGAGTTATATTGCGATTAGATTTTACCGTAACGTTGCACTTTCTATAAACGCCGTAGCGACTGCCCATAGATGTGTGGTTAATGTACATATAGTTTGTAGAAGGCGAGTTCAACGACATAGTTATTTCGTCCACCCTACCTAATCCTTCTATGGTTGCCGTGACGTTAAATGTATTTTTGTTTATATATATACGTATTTGTGTAAGGTCCGCTTTGCCGTACTCTCCGTCTCCGGGCGTATCCACGACAGTCAAAAGCGGGTTGGGGAAGTTTTGTTCAGCCGAAGCAACCCTTGCAGTTGCCGCAGAAAGAAGGCACACTAGTATAAAAGTGGCGGTTATTTTTGTACGCAAAACGTAAAGCAGCATACTGTTGATAGTTCCGTGGTTCACCGATTTGCCCGTATATCCTAATACTAGGGTAAGGAACGCGGAGCGCGCACCACTACCACTGTACCGCCGATGCGGTCGTGTAGCGCCCTGCGCTTAGGGTCGAACCATGCTATAAAGTAACCAAGAAAAGGAATTAAACCAGACCACGGCACGGCTATAGATGCAACGCCGGCCCAGCCAAGACCGAGCCACCGTAAGATAATTTTCAACAATTTTGGGCGCATCCCGGTTGTTTCATCTATAATTTCGGTCCTCGTTATAAATTTACCTATGGTACTGCCGAACTTCGAAATTAAGGCCACTTCTACAGCCCCACCAACAGCCCAACCCAGGATACCAACCCATAAAAAAGCAAAGAAAGGCAACGACAGCACAACTTGTTCTAAATTAGTCATATACTCGTCTACAAGTAATTCTCCTGCAGCATCTAGCGAGTTGTTGTAGGCTGCAGATATATCCGCCGCCGCGCGCACAATAATGTCCCAAAGTATGGATACCAACAAGGTTAACTGTATGACAAAGCTCACCATGACGTCAAGTAGGTGCGATAGTACGCGTCTTCCTAACCCGGCTACTTCTTTTCCGTGGCAAACGGGTCTACCAGGCAGCCACTTTGACTGTTTCAATTCACCTGTAACGCCATTGCGTGTACTATCGGTCCACGCGTCGCCGTCCCATAGACGTTGCAAACCAGGGTTGCTTGCGTCCGGGTACCATCCAGGAGGTGCTTTAGGCATATGATGTAGCGTACTACTGCCTTAAAGAATGTCAAGCCATTAAACGCCCATAAATAGGTGTACTTAACGTCTAAAGCACCTACAGTATACAAGAGTTCAACCATATAACTACCACCCCGGAAAGGAATGGTGATGGACACACCAAGCAAACTAATTGCAGAACCTCTGGCGAACTACGTTTCAGAGTTTCCCTGGCTGCTTTCGGCAGTCGGACCGTATTTAGCAAAAGAGTGTTTCGCGCATCGAGGTTTAGAAAATGCGGTAACTTTACACGTTACAGACACATGCGTGCAGGCGTTCGACGAACCTCGCGACCAACTGCGCTCTGACTACGGCTATCGTCGTCAAGTGTACGCATCTGAGATCGCGACTAAAAAACAAATCACGCACATATGCGGATGCATGCTTAAAGAAGTTATTGAAGGTCTCCATGAACAAGACTTCGCACGATCCTTAGTTCATCTGCGGCACCTTCAAGAGTCACTGGATACTGCGCTCAAACCCGACGTATACTGTTCTACCGAGCATTTTCCGGCCCTGACAGCCGTAGCCGTGAGGTATCATAGGCATCAGATCGCAAGAACAGTATACATCGGGCGCGCCCTATCTACAAAAGATAATATACTTTCGTCTACTCACGAAGTATACAGCAACTCGTGCCTTGAACAGATAAGAAAACAAATCTGTAAACAATGGGACATGGCGGAAGAAAAGTATCCGCTAAACCACGACGAGATTATAGAAAACTCTATGCGCTATGCAGCCAGATACTTTGTGTGGAAAACTTTAAGCAAACAACTGGCAAGTATCCCGTACAAACTCAATATTCCGATACACGATTTGATTTCTTGGTGGTTTTCTAAACCGCTGAAGACAAGTTTAATAGAAGAGTATTTTGGCCCCAAAGCCGAGAATTTTCGTAAAGAGGCCTGTAAGGTAACTACACCTTCTTTCTCTCTTAAAACTTTAGAGGCCTTGGACGCCGATGTACGCCTGTACATGAAGCAGCAAACCCCTTATGCGTGTTTTATAGGGGCCGTAAACGACGCTTTCGATACAAGTCAAGGCCCCAGGCCTTTACTGATGTGGTATGGTACGCGCGCTCGCGAAACTTATGCCGCCTTGGGAGAGTATCCTGACCTCGTAGCCGCATGGATGGAAGATTGCGTTACGCAAAACACAAGATGGCCCATAGTTTCTAAACCAGGGGGCCCCCTTGTGCGTATATGTGAAAGTCCCTCGATGGACGAGATGCAGTGGTCACTGGCTTTGAAACTTTGGGAAGATTCTTTCTCCCAAACAGATGTAGCGCACGCCGCGGCCAAAGAAGACACCATAAGTCCATACAGAGACTGGGCAGTCGCGATAGATGCGGCTAAAGTTATTTAACCTAAGTCTCGTTATCGCAAATCAAGTAGACGCCGCTTTAGCGGCGTCTACTTTGTTATATAGCGAAAGTATTAGAGCGTATAGTCGTTTTGTTTGCGTATTCTTGAGGCCAAACCGTGGAGTATTTTCACGGACAAGGTAGGGATTTCTATAAGCAACTTATGAAAATTTTTCCTACTAATGGCAAGGGTTTCACAGTCCGTTACGCACACAAGTGTTGCCGTACGAGGCCCGTTGTCAAGCAACGCAAGTTCGCCCAGTATGCTTCCGGCCCCAAGTGATGCTATCTTTTTGTTTTGTTTACGAACTTCCACCATACCTTTCAATAGTATGTAGGCGTCCAGCGCAGTATCTCCGTCGTTAGTTATGGTATCGCCGACTTTGAAGTTTTTTTCCGTGGACATTAGTTGTATACGCTTGAGGTCTTTCTTGGAACAAGTAATGAACAGGGGCACATGGTGCAGCGTGGTTAATGGGTTGGTTTTTTTAGCCATATACACTATAGTTATCTTTCCCCCTGATTTGTCACGCCATATATTAGCGCATTCGGGCGCAACTGGCACATTACAACAGTATGCACGTAAAACACAAAAGTATTGCACTTTTTACCCTAAGTTTGTTGGCGTATTTTACGACAGGGTGCACCCTACAGAAAGAGGAGTCTTCACAGATGTTGCCCCTGCTTCCCCCGTCAGAATGTCCCGTATACGACTATGAGTTGGTCACGATAGACACCCCTATACCCTTAAGCGTTGCTCGCGAACTGGTGGGACTGACGGATAGCAAGGCGGCTTTATGCGCCGCTTCTTTAAACTGGGGTTTCAGGGTAGCAGAAAGGGATGGAGAGTACTTGGGTGTTACCATGGATTACCGCCCCGACAGAGTTAGTGTGATAGTAAACAAAGGTATAGTAACCGGCGTAGACGTAGGCTGATGCGTATCTCGGCGGTAGTACCCGCGCACAACGAAAGCCTTATAATAAGAGAAACCGTCTCTGGTATCGAAAGCATGCTCGCCCAAAACTTTGAAGAGTACGAAGTTGTTTTGGTAGAGAACGGTTCCAGTGACGACACCGGAAGTATTTGTGAGTATCTGGCCAAAACGCATAGCCGGGTGTCGGCCTTCTCTTTACCCGTAGGTGACTACGGGCTGGCATTGCGCCATGGCATAGAGGTGAGCACATACGATAAAGTCGTGGTATTTGACGCCGACCTGTACAGCGGAGATTTTCTAAAAAGTGTAGTGCGCATACTAACCGAGGAGCAGGACACCGCGGTTATAGTTGCTTCCAAGCGAAATAAAGAAAGCGTAGATATGCGCAGCGGGTACAGGAGGCTAGGGACTCTCACTTTGAATGTTGTAATGAAGGTAGCGTTTGGTTTAAAAGTAAGCGACACTCACGGTATGAAGTTCATTAACAGAAGTCTTCTGCGCGAAGAACTGACCGCCACTCACGAGACAGGGTCGCTGTACGACACTGCTTTAATCTTACGCGCAGAAAGAAACGGAAAAAAAGTTAAGGAGGTCGCCTGCACCATCAAAGAGGTGCGCCCGCCTCGCACAAAGTATGCTTTTCGGGCGCTACAGACCATATACCGTCTAGGCAAACTTCGTATCAGACTGCTTTCGGAGAGCGGATCGCCGCAAGCAGCAAGTTGACATCATTTAGTTAGGAGCGATACCATTTATCTTGTAAGTTTTCGTTGGTATTTTCGTTCCCCATTTCGTCCGTATCGTGCTCCTCGAACTCCACTTTATCGTAGTCTTCTACGGCAATCTGGGAGGAGTCCGCACAGATCTCTTGCTCAGCGTTACTGCCTGTCATAAGGTACATTAAGTCAGCCATGGAGTAGTGCACCTTGGTTGAGTCAACATGTGCCGTGCGATCGACTACTTGCGCAAACAAATTTTTCTTGCTTTCTAATATTGTTAGCATTCTATCATCCAAACTTCCTCCTTGGCACTGGGCGTGGATATAAACTATCTCTATCTCCGGACCGCCGGGGTCAGAGTTCATACGATAAACTCGGGCTTCCATCTGGCTCAAAGTCGCCGGAGCATACATGTACGCCGTGGAGATAAGCCATGTAGCGGTGGGGGATGCAGACCATGATTCGGATCCTGCCTGAATAGTACAAAGTACCACTTTGATATCGTCTTCGTTGTGAAATCTACGCTCGTTGATCAGTCTTTGCTCCGCGGGGGTAGATCCCCAAAGCCCCACCCAGCCTATTCCGGCTAAAGTGAGGCGTTCGCCTAAATCCGCGAATGTCGCCCTATCGGCACAGAAAAGAACCCCTTTGCGTCCCATAGTCAAAAAATCTTGAACTAGGCTGAGGGCAGCCATCACCTTAGGATTGGGCCCCGGAACACCCGCCGCCGCGGGGGCGTTGACAATTTGTCTCATTTTTTGCAATTTCGCGAACACATGCATACGACTTTTTGGTTCCCCGTACATACCTTCTGATACTTCACGTCGCGCTTCTTGTTCCAGGTCTGTGAGGGCACGCACTTGTTCCACGGATAGATCCACATAAACTCTTCTGTCGTTACGTACAGGCAGATCACTTCCAGTATCGACCATTCTCCGGCGAACCATAAGCGACCCCAAATGCTCAGTTATACCCATCACTGGGTCGCCTACATATATGTCGCTCAGCGATTTTGAACTTGCCCTGGGCCTCCATTCGCTAGGAACCAAGAACGCACCAATTGGCAAAAGGTCGGCTATAGTGTTGGTTAAAGGGGTGCCCGAAAGTCCCATGCGCACAGGAACACTTGCGGCAAGGGCCCGTAGGGAACGACTTCGTCGAGATGATGGGGAGCGGATGCGTTGCACTTCGTCGGCAATAATGCATCCAAAGGATCTATGCTCTATAATCTCAGAGAAGGCATGCACCCTGTCGTAAGACACCACCACGGCATCCAGCGCGGGATCATCTATACTTGACCATACGTCCGAAGCAGGACCTACGGCCAGACAGTGTGTGCGTTGCATTTGTTTAAGCTGTTTTTCCCATGTAGAAAACGCTGAAAGAGGGGCTACTATAAGTAAGGGCCACAAATTCAAAGAATCCGCAAGAGCAAGAGCAATGGTAGTTTTACCGCTGCCCATCTCTCCGGCCAATAGAACGCCGCCAGTGTACTCTATTATTTGGGCCGCCCTAGCAGCATCTCTTTCTTGAAAATCGTATAGTCGCCAAGGAAAGTTTGGAGAACACCGCAATGGTGGAGGAGTTTTATGAAGTTTACTTATGATGTTACGAAGTTCGTAACTCAGTTCTATTTCGGGTAAACTTAATAAATCTTTACTCACTAAAAGCGGCATTTTGAATAAACCCGATTCCTTGTCACCTAGGTACGCTAGGGCAGGTAAACCATAAGTCTCCAGTATATCCGGGCGGTTTGTTTTTATGATTACGGCGGACCCGGAAAGACCGGCTGACGCTATGGATATACTTTCGTCGCGCAGTTTTATTTTCAGCAGCTTTGCCGCCTCGGGCTCTATAGTCAGAGGTGTACCTAGTTTCAATAAACTTGCTATAGTAGTCCAAGGGGCGTCCACAACTTTCAAATTTTCTGGCCATAGTATACTGGACGCCAATAACCGTGATCCCTGTTTGTACAGGAGCATAGGTTTGTATCCCAGTGCGTTTGCCCACAGGGCCCTGGCGACCGCAAGGGCTCCGGCGTCCATGGTTACTCGTGCAGGAGGACGCACCCATAGAAGTCTATCTAGATAACGGGTAGGAAAACTTGCGCTTTTATTTTTAATAAACCGCAAAGGCCCCACTATTGAGGTAAGCCAGAGAAAGCACACGTCTCGATCGCCGCTGAAGTTCGCTACGGCTTCACCAGCGGAGTGCAGGTGGATATCCATGTTTGGCGGAGCGGTAAACAAAGAAGTCTCTTTTTGTTGAGCCTTGACCATTCTTTTCATATCCCGCCGGAATCGTTCAGACTGGGATACGGAGAAATCCAAAGGCAACTGTTCCCCAGACATGGTGTTTTATTTTTTGTTGTGCCCGCGATCAGGAAACAAGAACGACTTTAGTTGCTCTTCCGCCCTACTTTGCAGGTACACGATGCCAGGTCCGGTAAGTTCCAACACCATACCTTCCCCTGTCAAAACGGAAGACACGACGCCCGACATAGGTCCTGCGCGGGTAGCCATACCCTGACTCCAGGCCACTATATGTCCGGTGTCCACTATTAGTTTATGCCCTTGCGCAAGTTCGAATCTTTCTAAACCACCATATGACGCTATAAGCAGTAACCCGCGGCCGTTACAATTCATGGCGAAAAGTCCTTCACGCATAATAACTTTCTGTGCACTAGTAACGCCCACGGATATATCGACAGTTGGTTCGTGTCCCAGGTACGATCCGCTCTGGATAGTTAAAGGACCGTCGACCCCGACATCTATTACCGCCACATCTCCCGGGAAAGCCGGGGCCGCAGCCACCCACGCCCCAGTAACGGAGGCAGTATACAATCCTTGAAAAAACTTTTCATCAACCAAAATTTTACGAAGGGCGGCGCCTATAACACCGTCTGCCGCAGAAAAGGATGCAGATATACCTCCGCTTACGGCGACCATGGCCCCTTTTTCCAAGTATACGGATTCCCCGGCGTTTAGCGTTACGTACGCGATAGCGTACGCCGGCCCAGAAGAAATACGTACCTGCATATCTATATTATAGTAACATACGCATAAAACTAATTAGGTTTTCCGCACTATACTAGTCAATCTCCGCCCCAGTTTGGCCGCCAGCGCGAAAGGAGCGACTACAAGTATCCATCCGGCTTTTTTTGAGAGCATAACTAACCCAGCAAGGAGCGCCCCGCCAAGTCCGGTGGATAGCGCCGAAACCAGGTATTCTACAGTATTTCCAGCACCACTATTGTCCCAGAAACCCCAGCAGGTAAACAAAAAAAAGTAGAATAAAAGAACAGCCATGGCGGCTTTACCTGAGGAAAATACAAGTTTAAGAATGGATTTCAAGTATATAGGGCCCACGATGATAAGGTACATCAAACTGAATGTAATAATACTAATAATAGTATACGATTCCTCGGGCAAAATCGCAGGCAGACTCGCGCAAATCAGCCATCCCCCGAAAAATTTAGCGAACCCCGCCCTCAAAAGGTTTTTACTCGCGCGCGTACTAGATAACTTGTCTTTCTTTAATACTTTTAGCGTTTCTTCCACAGCGCTTCCACTCTGCTGGGCGACAGGGTAGCTACTCTGTCTGACAGGTACGCGTAATCCAAGTATGCGCTGTACTCGTAGACAGGGTCATAGAGCCTGGATACCACGCCGTATAGAACAGCCGGGTTACCAGACGCCTTCAAGCAGATGTCCTCGAGTGCTTCTGCAGTTTTGGTAGATGCTTTTACGATAGTTTCGTATTTTTTTATTTCCTTGACAATGTCTCCACCAGACTTAACGGTGTCATCTAGGTCTTTTACTATGACCGGTAGAAGTTTGACTATGAGTTTTTTTTGTTTAGCGAAATTAGTGACAGTGGGGTTTGCGCACAGAGTCTTCCATGCCTGTTCGCTCGCCGCCCGACGTTTGTCTAAAGTGTCGTACGCCGCCAGCAGCGAGTTCACACGCAACCCGGGGGCAAACGAAAGTGCACTATTAAGGTCGCTACCGCTACGCAGTATACCCATAAGAGTAGTGGTATCGTCTCGCGTACACGTATTAGTATTTTTACTGTGTTTGGTGACATGTGTTCTAAGTTTTTTAACAAATCCTCGTTCACTTGCGCGTGACATAGGATACTTTGTTCCGTTCCAACATTGCCACATTTTTCGCATATAGCTTATTGTATAGGTTGCGGGCATATGTTGCGCATACCTCGTAAAGACAGTTGACTAATTTGTGCTTGAAATGTACCATAATGCGTTTAAGGCGGCGTAGTAGGGGTCCTAGCACGCATACGCATCTTAAGGTATTACTGGGTCTGAGTAAAGGACCTTATTACGTCTTCTGTTAGAAAATTGGTTACCCGTATAGGTTTTTCAGGGTTCGCGTCGCCCTCATCATGTAAACCGAGCCCCTCGAGTATATACGTAAGTTCTCTACGTATATCTTCCAATTCTCCGGGGGAAAAATCAGGATAAGACGTCGTAAAAAGACCTGTAAGAGCCGTCAACCACAATCGCAAAGGTACGTGTATATCGGTTTTTGCCGCAATTCGTATACTTGAATTTGTTTCGTCTAAGGCATCGTCGCCGACCGCATCCGGGTTCCTCCAAGGGTTGGTTATATCCGTGAAGTAACCAGATACCACTTCCGTGGCTAAATCTGCCCGCATAGTCGCGATAGGCCCCCGTTCAGGTATATGTAGCAGGTCCAGCAACCGGCCTACGCGTAGTAAAATATTATACTCTTCTTTGTCCGTGAGACTGAACGCGGTCGACAAGGTTCCAAGGATGGTGTTTACCCAATGGTGTCTTTCGACTTTTTGTTCTGTTTCATCGGACATGGTGTCCAAAATACTATCTATATCCGTTTCATGTGGTGAAACATCGGGGTTAAAGTTATTCATAACCATTAGCGACTACCCCGGATTGTGCTAGTTGTGCTTTCGTCTTCAAATTCGGTAGCTCCCGGAGCAGTTTTTATCTCACATACATCCGTGGTGCAAAACCGCTCTCCGGCGGCGTCAACCCCGAGGCCGAGCGATCCGTTATATACGGGAGTAAAATCGATTTTCTTGAGCTTTCCACGATACTCTTCGTATTCTTGGACGCTTATAGGGGAGTAAGGCATCTGAGGATAGGCCGCATTTGATGCAGGAAGAAAACTTACGGTTTTAAGCTGTCCTTCGAACATGTGCAGAACTGTTTCAATGTATTTGCCTTCAGTTACTGGATCAAAACTCACAGTAACACTAACCGCGTTATCGGACCAGTAACGCTGGCTCACCGCGGCCAGATTCATCTTCTCCCAGATTGTTACGTCGGTTTCTGAGCGTTTCTGATTGGTTTTAACAGGAAAGTAAACCACTTTGGTGGACGAACTTACTACATCGTCTTCCACTACGTAGCCGGCCCCTACAAACAACGGGACCATCGGATCTTCTTTGGAGAACCGCACAGAGCGCAGGTATGTGGTGCCGCCGGGCGCCCAATGCACTCCCGGGGTGGCCCCGGCTAAAATGGATACGGAACCAGACGGTTTTACTGTAGTAGTTTTTACGGACTCTCGCACACACAACCACTCAGAGTACACCTTATCCCATTTGTTAACCGTTAGGTAACCTTCGTTCATCCAGTTTACGAGAGCCGGCAGCCCTGCGCTGTCGGCGAATTCGGCTATACCTGATATAGACGTACCTATTCGACGGTTGCGTTGCATAATAGAGTTTGTTTTGGCCCAATGTGTTGGTACCAGGGTTACGGTTTTGGCGTAAAGGTAGGCAAATTTTAGTGTCCGGGTGAAGTCCTCTATTGATTCGTGCCGGTTGAGAAAACATTCCACAAGGGTGCAGAGTTCGTAGCTCTCAAGACCCTGCTCGGCGCACGGGTTGAATCCCGCTATCCTGTAATCTTTGTTATTAGGCGGGTCAACTAGTCTTCCGTATTTGCGGGCCAAATCTAGCCATATAAGGCCAGGTTCGCCGTTTAAAGCTATATTAGGTACAACTCGAGAATAGTCGTCCCCTACGGACGAAATAATAGAGTTATTACTCATCCAGCCCCACCCGGGACTTTCAGCGTCATACGAATTGCGTTCCGGAAACCACTCGGGATCTTTTAAGTGGATGAAGTCGTCGTCAGATTTTTGACCCAGGGCTATTAACGCCGATCGCCTGACATTACCCGCCACGACACATACTCCTATAAGGTTAGATATATCAACAATTAGTTCGGTACCAACTTTTTTACCTACATTATTTCCGAGCACTTTGCGCAAAGCCTCGTGAAGTCTGATAAGAGGCGCTGGGCCTGAAGAGGTTCCCCCAAAGCCTTTAATGGGCAAACCTTCTGCTCTTACTTGCGAGTAGTCAAACTCCCAAATAGGTTGTTTCGCCAAAAAGTAGGAGTCTAAAAGTTTCTCTACTGAAGAAACCCAACCTTCACGAGTATCAGGCACTATGTAGGTTTGAGGAAGTTGTTCAGGGGCAAATATCTTGACGTCCTGTACAGTCATAAGGGTGTCGAATCCTACACCTATGCCTAACATACTTGCTTCCATCAAAAAGCAAAACGGCTCACTGGGGGAAACATCGTACTCCCCGGTGCTAACAAAGCTGCAATTGTTGAGCGCCGCGGAGTTGTTTTGTTGCATAACATAGTCTGTCCCCATCATCCACAGACCCCTACCAGGCGGCAACCATTTGAGGGTAAACATTCGTTCAAAAGCTTCTTTAGCCGACGTGGTAGCCTGCTCCTCGTTCCAAGGTAGGCGGTTAGTTGTAGCGTGGTTTTTCTGTATAGAGTACATACCGTTGATGACCCGCGTACAGACATCCGTCCAACTTTCCTTAGAGCCATCGGCCTTCAGTCTGGAGTATGTTCTGATGAAAGTTATCTCCCCTAAAGCATTACCCCCGGCGTCGACAAACCCGAAATCGGCGCCCTTGGCAGCACACTGCGCGATAAACGCCGCAGGTAGGTTGAAGGAAAAATTAGTTGATGCTGCCATAATGTGTTGCTCCTGTAGATGCCATGTATACTGTTACTATTTAAACAATATCGGCATTGACCCTCTTTACTGTAAGTGCAGTCGCGAAAACACCAAAATCTTTACAAACTTACGGGGTTGACAATATCCACAACAAGTAGCATTAGTACAGATACGATGTACGCGGCCACAACCGCGGCACTCAGAAGAGCAATAATTTTAGGGTTGAACGGGCCGGGATCTTTATTTTTCAACACCTTGTACAGCAATGAACGCAAAGACTCAACCCAGACCAACACAATTCTTCCACCGTCGAAAGGAAGCAAGGGCACACTATTGAAAACAGCCAGAGATATGTTGATGGCGGCCAGTACGGTCAACAGCAACCCAAATCGCTGACTTAAGGATGAGTCAAGTTCTCCGATATTTGAACTCAATTTACCAAGCCCCACCGGACCCATCAGTTCTGACTCTGCATCCGTATCCCCAGTAAGAGAATTTTTGAAAGAGTTGTACACACTACTAGGATACTTGATTATAACCAGGACGGTTCCGGTCACGTTTTGTTTGAATAAAGAAACCGACTCTCCTACTGGATATCGTTGAACTTTTGCCAGAGGCGTGACGCCCATGTAACTTCTATTTCCACGATAATTTGGGTCTGTCGCATAAGGACTCTCTGCGAGCGTAAGTGATACTGACTTCTTCGATCGGTCAGGGGCCTGGACACTTACAGTAACCGTATCTCCTGGGTTGTACGCGCCCACGACGTCTATCAGGTCTGCCCAACTACCTACGGCCATCCCCTCTATCGCGAGTATAGTGCTACCGTCTTCTACTCCTGCCGCAAACGCCGGCGCATACTCGGATTTCGCGCAATTTACTTGACTTCCTATACATTTAGAAACCTCACGTATAGTAGTCGTAGGACCGTTTACCCCTATGGCAGAAAGGGAGATAACCCCTAAAAGCAATGCAAACAAGGCGTTTACAGTCACTCCGCCCATAAGTATAACAGTTTTAGCCCATGAGGTCATTTTGTCGAACCCAACGTACTCATCGGTTTCCGGAAGTATCGCATCTTCTTGTTTTATGGCCGTCGCACTGTCTTGCCCCATACCCACTATATTCACATACCCGTAAAGAGGTATAAGTTTAAAAGTATACAAAGTATGCTTTTTGGTGTACCTGAGCAAAGTCGGACCAAAACCAACTGAGAACGACTTGATCCTTCCTTTGAACATACGAGTAGCGTACATATGTCCGGCCTCATGTAACGCTATAGACGCCCCGATACCCAGTAACATAAGTACCAGAAAAAGCAATCCCATACTGTAGACAGTACATTCAAAGATCCGTTTGTAAAGATATGTAGAATTTTTTTATTAATTATTCTACGATTATACGGGTTTTACCAGATTTTTTGAAAGATAGTAAAACTTTCTCTAGATCGTCGCAATCTTCGTTACGCACGTGAACCATTATGTCCCAGCCGTCTAAGGTTTTCCTAGGCCCGTACACGGTGCCCGGCCATGTAGACGTATCGGGGGCAGTTTTACGTCCAGTTTTAACAGTTACAACGACACCGAAAGGAGGCAGCCCTTCTTCTCGTGCATCCATCCACATATTCCGTATATAAGGTATGGTGTCGCGTTTGCGGATAGTTTCCAAAAGAGGATCCGTGGACCCGGAATGCATTATAATAACTTCTCCAGTTTTACCCGCAGCCCCTACAATTCTCATAAGGTTGGACAGAGAGTTTTGTCTGACGCCCAGACCCGATGTTTTTACAATGTTCTCGAAGTTAGGCACGATTAGACGCACAGACTTCGTACCAATAGTATCAACGTCTTTAAGTTTAATGACTTTGTGTTTTTTGTAAATATGTTTAATTCTGTCTTCCCCCCAACCCACCCATACAAAGCCCTTCGATTGGCACATGGGGCACGGACTTTCTCTGGGATGTTCGCAGTATTTTTTGTCGCAAGTCTGACAAGGCGCAGAAGTTTTGCATCTCGCACACAGGCGTTTTGAATCATGATTGTCGGCCATGATATAGTTTGTTAGACTTGTATCTTTCATTATTTTCTCCACCAAAGGGGGGTTATGTGTCAAACTTGGATGAAGTTGTGTGCGGTCAACGGTTACAATATTTGGCCATAGTTTATGACATTTACTTACGGAAAGAATCTTGGTTCCTTGTAACGCCTGGCAGCTAGGGGCGCTGGCTATAAAAGTTAAGGAACATTTATGAAGTTCTGCTCTCGTTTTGGCTATCTGTCTACTATGAGTGTAAGGGACGCTCGCCTCTCTATGACCGGGGTGTTCCTCGTCCACAACGATGATACCTTCAAGTAAAAGAGCAGAATACAGTCCGGCCGTTCGGGTACCGATACCAACGGTGACAGTACCCGCACGCCATCCGTTCCATGCCCCGGCGCGGGCTTTAGAATCGAGTCTTGCGGCACCTGAAACAAACTGACTTAGAACTTTTTCCACCATTTGAACCGTGGGGCAGATGATTAGAATCTGTCCTCGGTTTTGTACACGTGCAGCCTCCAGCGCCGCAAGTCGTGCAGACCCGCTAAGGGGCGCTTTCAAAACGACCCGCTCTCTCCAGTTGGTTTCACAAACAGGAAGAGCATCAGTTTCGGCCGCTACGAGTACGAGTTCACCGGCAGACAAAGGTTCACTGTTGCGGTTTGATCGCGGAGATACTCTTTGAGCGACTTGCGCGAAAGTGCAGTAGTGTGCTTTAGATATAATTTCGGCAGCCGCGAGATCGAGAGGGTTAACTCTTGACCCATGGACTTTAAGTATACTTTTTATAGTTCCCTTGCATGGTACCCCGGGTCCTATGACTAGACCATGTTTCACATTTTTACCAAAAGGAACGCTTACGGCATCCCCCGCAGAGCACGATGTACCCGACGGAACACTATAGGTCAAAGGCCCTAGTCTGATGACGTCGTCTACCAGTACGCTTACTAGGCGTAGAGAGTTCTCTACCATAAAGCACACTGTGCCCGAACTTGTTGTAGTTACATTCGCGCTAACTACAAACTATTCCATCTCTATAAATATGCATTCGCCGGGGCACGCTTCCGCCGATTCTACTACGTCGGCAAGAAGGCTGTCGCTTACGTCGGCCAAGCCGGTACTCATGCGTAGTTTTGGTTCTGCTCCCAATCCCGTCTCCCCGAAGCGATTGGCCCATACTTCTTGTTTGACATAAGCCAAGCCATCGTCGTGCATTTCGAATATCTTAGGGCATATCTCGGCGCACAATCCATCCCCGGTGCATAGGTCTTGGTCTATCCAAACTTTTATTCCCATGTATACTACAGTGTGCCCGCGACTATTTTATGCACGCACCGAGGGCCGAACAAAGGTCAGTCTAACAACCCGAGATTTAGAATCCCACGCCAACGGCAACACTACATTGATATCGTTGCGCATCGGAGTTTCCGCTCGACGCATATAGCGCAGGGAGTTGGTATGCGCCGCAATAAATGCGTCATAAGACACAGTTAGCAGATGCGCAACTCCCGCCCATTTGTTTAAAGCAAGCCATGCTTTGTCCCCGTCCGGATACGCTTGCAAAAAGCGCACGGCAGACTCTACGGAAGCCTCAGGAAGCTTGGAGCCAGGTTTGGATAGTATTGCGCGCAAATAAGGACCTCCTTCTCCTGGCTCCACAGGATCGGGATGTAAAATATCTCTTTGGGCTTCTTTAAGGAAACCCGTCATGAGTCTTCGCAGCAAAAGGCAACGGATCAGTAGAGCCGCCGGAGATTCTAGAGCAGGGGCGAAAAGAGGATCTGCAAAAAGACTATTGCGTGTAAGTCGTGGAGTGACTACCCCCAATGACATGGGGCCTTTTTGGGTGTTCGCGCGCATCTGCCAAACACCGATTCGTCTGACGGCCCACTCTGCGTTTGTTTTCGCAAGGGTTTCTTCATACACTATGGACAGGTTTATATCTTTGGCCGCCGGCATAAACGCCACAACTTCCTCGGCCGTAAACGGGGCTGACGCGTACCCTAGAAGATCCTTGGGGTACGTTACAAGTTTTTCCTCCACTAGATGCCAGAGTTTACCGATAGACGAGTTCAAGTCCACCAAGGCGCTTGCCATAGTTTGTCGATGTCCGTTTAGTAGATTCAACAGAGAACTGATATCTCCGCGCGGTCCAGAAAACACGGCTCTACGTACTGCCGTCACCTCGCTCAGTAGCCACCATGGGAACTCTAATGCGTTACCGGCCTGCGCCAATCGGGCAGGGAAATCAGGGTCTCTAGAGTTGAGGATGCGCTCAGGTATCTCCAGATGAGGTCTAACGGGTATGGCGTTTTTGCTTACGTCGTGAAATCTTCCTGGAAGAACTATACCTACGTATTCTCTATCCGACAATCCTTTGAACTCTTCCAGGGCTTCTATTACCCAAGTGGCCCATGCGCCCGCCCGGGCGACAGGGTCGGGATCGTGTAGCGAGCCTTCCCGCGCGCTACCCACAAAAGAGGACACAAAGGGAGTCGGTAGTATTTTGGCCACGGTTTTTCTTTGTCCCATAGGCGACTAACTGTGTGCTCTGCATAAACTTTTGCAACTTGGTATTATGCGTACGACCAGTCTGGCAACACAGTAAGAGCCATGACCGTAAGCAAAAAAGGCACCTCTCTGGTTGAAGTGACCCTTATTTGCGCTATACTAGGTATGCTATCTCTTATAATGGTGCCTTCACTCACCTCGTTCAGGGAGACCAGTTACGAAAAAACCGCGACCCAAAGCCTTATAGTAGTGCGTGCAGCACTACTGACGAACTACAATAGTCGCGGTTTCTGGCTGCTAGACGATAAGTCTTTATCTAATTTATTTGTAGAAGAAAATAAAGTATCCACTCTACCAAGCCTGTCTGCGTCCATGGTATCAGTGTCTCTACTTGCTACCGACTCTTCGAACCCAGCAAACCAGGCCGTAGGATTGGCCGTAATGGGAGCCAAAGACAGATGTTACTCTCTTGTAGTATACCCCCCAAACCATAACAGCACATACACAGTAGTTAAAACAAAACTGTCAGAAGGGGAAGTATGTTCGGGAAGTACAGCGCGATGAGTGACAAATTTTTGCGCACCTACTACAGCAGGGCTTTTTCTTTAATGGAGTTGCTCGCTTGCCTTGTAGTGATGGCGGTACTTGCATCTATCGCAACGCCTTCCTATGTGGATTTTAAACAAAACAGCGCCGTTCGTTCAGGGATGAACGCCCTGCAAGATATGGAATATAAACAGCGCGCGCACTTTACACAAAAAAGTGTATGGGCGTCTACACCGGGAATCTTGTACACGGGAGAAAGACTACAACTGGTATCTTCGGCGTCAACGAGTCCATCGACTATAAGCGTATACGAGTATTCAGATAAAAGTTTAGGTATGGCCGTTTTGGCCGACGACACAGTATGCGTATATCGTCTGGTATACGATCCGCTGGTGGGCACGCCGAGTACGTCCAGAGTGGCCACTCTGGGGGCCAGATCCACGTGCGCGGGCTCGGCGGCAAGACAGTAACAATAGATACGCACAATCTCCTTTAGCGCCAACTGGTATATGCATCATTAAATGATTTCAAACACTCGAAAGGTTGTTTATGTCCGCAATTACCCGCACGCCGCGTGCCCGGGCTTTAGGCCTACTCGTAGTAGCCTACGTACTACTATACATTACGTATATATCTACCCGCTCTATGTGGGTTTCTGGCGCCTTTCAAGGCGTAAACTCCATAGACTATATAGAATTATCCCTATATGATCTCGCCAACTATCCTATAGTAAATTCGCCGTTAGGGAGCAAGCCGGCAATAAGTACTCTACTAGGCCACCCTGCCCCCGCCGCGCTGTTAGCCATCGCTGCCGTATTGTTTACATTAACATACGTTATGAAAACTGGACTATTCACCATAGTTGGGGTGCTTACAGTGTGGTTGGCGCATCAGTCGGTTAGCAGAACCACGAACCTACTGTCAGGTCCCGCAGGGGAAGGCAGATTCGTAGTTTACGAAGATACATTAACCATGTATTTCGCTTCCTGTTGGGCCATTATGTTTAGCGCAGGGCTGCTTGCCGCGCAGATAACCTATATTGACCGTATGGAAAGAGCCGAAACAGGCGAGGATGGTATACTGGACAGTATATATGCTGTTCAAAAAACCACGTTAAATAGGTACTCTAAAGTATTAGAAAAGAAAGCATAAAAGACCCCTAAAGGGGTCTTTTTTGTTTGTGTACTCGCTTTATTAACACGTTTGTATTATTAGTAGGTTTGTATAGTCATAATCACCTGTACGGACGGCAAAGGCTCTTTATTAACGAAGAAAATGGGTTTCTTCTCTCCCGAGTAGGCGATGTCTGTAGTTGCACTCGAGGAAGATGTCAGCGCATCTTGAAGGTAAGATGTTTTGATCTGCGCTTGAAACGGAGCGACGACAGGCTTCATGAGGGCAATAACTTCTTTACCTTCTCCTACGTCAACGGATCCGGATGTCAATGTGAGTGTAGAGTCTTTGAAAACAAGCAAAAGAACTTCTCCCGTAGAAGACAGCCTGCTTGCGGCGTTCAAAAGATGTTCCCTATTCACGCTTGTACACACAGGTGGAGCAGTATCCAGTATAACCTCCACAGCCTGGAAAGGCTCGGCCAGCAGTCGTGCCGAGTACACAGTATTGTTGTTAGCAAACGTAATAGATTTAGTTTTAGGGTCAAAAGATATTCGATGTGGTTTAAGTTTGGCGACACGCTCAAAAGAACCCAGAGAAAGCACACCAGTGAAATCCCCAAATTCCGCATCAGGTATTTCAGCACTTGCCAACCTAAACCCGTCAGTTGAGTTAAGTTTTACGGACTCCCCGTCGGAGACGATCTGCATAGATGCGGATTCTCTACTGGTGGCTTTTCGGCACAGGGCGACTGCATCGGTCAGGTACTTAAAATTAACATTTTCTTTAAATTCATCAGGCGTGACGGGCGAAGGAAACGTTGCGGTCATAGGCCTGAATGTGTACGGTGCAAGCCCGGATGATTCTACCACGACATCTCCCGTGTCAAGCACGGAGACTTCAATTTGTGACTCATTCTTAGTAGAAGCGATGCTGTTAAGTAGATTAGAGAGTGGTCGAGGCGCTATAAGTACTTTTCCATCGGCTCCTTTTACGATAGGTAGAGCTATAGTCATACTACTATTACCATCTCCGTCGGCTGCCGTAATCTCCAAAGTATCACCATCAACTTTCATAAGCACCCCGCTGTACGCAGGTATAGCCACGGATTGCGATATGAGCTGCTTAACGGATGTCAGGGCATTGTTTAAACTGTTTACATCTATACTAAATTGGATACTTGACGACATGGCATTTATCGTGTTAGAACTCTTGTGTCTGTCCACCATTAGTTAGATAATCTGTTCTCCCTAGGCGTTCTTCGATATCTTCCGCCAGCAGCCCGTCGAGTTCTTTATGGAAAGCCGGGCATACATCCTTGAAGTGACACCATCCGCACAAAACTTGCTTTCGGGTTTTCCATTCCCCTGAACGTTTTGAGTTGCGTATGGCGTTACCTATAGTTTTTATTTTTTTTTCAGTTTGTGCGATTAAAGCGGCGTCAACTTCTACTTTGATCTCTCCTTTATCCGCAGCAACGTACATAAGTCTTATCTGGTGCACCTGACACATTTTCATATGTTTCAAAATGACTGAATACACGGCCAACTGGAAAAAGGCGTCGCTTTGGTAACGCTCGGATGGTTTTTTCCCAGTTTTATAATCCGACACATACACAATCGTTGCACCCTGAGGGTTTACGGTATAGTCGAGTCTGTCCACAAAACCGTGCACATATGTTCCGCCTATCGTGGCTCCAACGTGCAACTCTCTGTACGTTGGTTCAAACTTCCAGGGCTTTTCAATGGTAAACCATCCACGCACGGCTTTTTCTACCGAGGCGGTAAACTCTAACTCATCCGACTGACTTAACAGGGAACAAATCTCCTCGGTCTCTTTCTGTTTTGCTGCGTAAGCGTCAGCATCGCCTGTGAACGTATGCTCAAAATAATTTTCACGCCACCGCAGGAGGTACTCTAATGTATCTACGGCCATTGTGTCCACGGGCACAAAAGGATTTTTGAGCATGGACATACATGGCGAAATCAAGGACAACGCAGTTTCGAGGGTTCTGCTTTCAGGTCTAAAGTCGAACAAGTATTCGAAAACATAGTGAGCGAGAGTCCCGCGCAAGGTAGCCAAAGTTGCGGGAGTTTTTAAACCCAGTTCGTACTTGTAGTAATACAACTTAGGGCATTGCATATAGTCCTTCATTCTACTAGGACTAAGTTTCAAACTTTTAGATGCAACCATACTTAAATTGTGCCCATGCGGTACGGGTCCGCAGTTGTTTTATTTTGTTGGGTCTCTCTGCACTACTTTTACCCACTGGCGCCAGTCCGCGGGCTTGCTTACGCGGACGATGGCTTCCCCGATAGACATAGCTCTCAGGGCATCAGGGGGAACTATATACTCTATTACGGTTCTTTGGCTTCCGGCATCCATAAGTGCGCCGTCACGAACTTGTTGCGTTACCGACATTTTTTCTTCCATACCGATCAGTCCGGCGCATAGTTCGGCGTTTTTCGGTTCCCCTTGGGCCATAATAACTATAACATTGGTATTTTGAACCAAGGACGACAGATCCGGTTCTCCCGCCGATCTGGCCTCCCAGTCGGTGGGCCCTTGGGTGCAAACGATGCATGAAATTTTAGCGCTACGAGCCCTGGACAAAAGGTTGAGTAGAAGTTTTCTGTTAACGAAGTTCGCCTCGTCGATTATAAGGAAACGCTTCTGATCTATAGGGTCCTCTCCTGCGGTTCTACGTGCCGCGTACGCTGCCATAGACTGCATAACGGAGGCCGATACTAGCCGTGTTATATCTCCTTTACCAAGGGAGTCTAAACCAAGGTAACTTAGGCCGTTTTTTGTTACGTCGAGCACTTCCCGGCCTTCTCCGGGTATAAGTCCGCGCCTACCCACTTCCGACTGGTACATACCTATTAAGCGCGAGGAAAATCCGACGGCGGCTTCTAGCTGCCCTTGGGTGGGGTTTACTATGGTAAGAAAGTCGTCTTTAGTGAACCCTTCCAGGTTTGCCAAAACCAAGGCAACCATGGGTTTTACGGCCGCAGGTATATCTTTTGCCGCGAGTATTTTGCCTATATCGTAAACGCTGGGTTTCGGATACTTTACGCTATCTACTTTGTTCGCCGCGTACAACAAAGTGCACAATTGGCCTAGCTGCATGTCGTTAAGGGCCCTATAGTGTGCCGCCTCGAACTCTTGGGCGCTCATAATAGTGTCTTTTGCTTCGTCTTGACCCATTTTGTAAAGACTGTTGAACCAGTATTTGGGATTTTTGTCAGAGAGGGCAAAATATTGGAAAGGCAGGGTGTGTGCACCGGCGTATTCTTTGCACCAATCAAACAATCCACCTTTTTTGGTGTCTTCTTTAAGGTCGAGTATAGTTCCGTGCCACCCCAGATCCAGGAGCCCGGCGGCTATAACTTTAATGGTTTCAGTTTTACCTGAACCAGTGCTGCCAAATAGTAAACCGTGATACTGTAGTTCACTTTCCTTGACTACGACAGGGCTACCGTCTTTACCGTATCCTATAACAAGACCATCCGTAGGCGCGGCAACTGTACTTTTTGACTGCAGGGTTTTGGAGCGCGACGGGACAATTCCTTGGCCCGCCACAAGAACGCTACTGAGTTCTGCTATCTCACCGGCACTGGGTATTACTGTGCCGCTTACTTGACTTTTTTTACCGATACCTAGGGCTAGCAAAGTTTTGGCACCCAACAAGGCAACTATACCGGCAAACAAACCTATAACGGAGAGAGTAAATAGTACAGGCGGTTTGTAGTAGGTGGTAGTGCTCGGTTGTTGTAAAACAGCTAGATACCACTGATAGTATGCATGCGGCCACTGATCAAAACGGGCACCTATGTACACCAAGGAAATTGCTATGAGCGACAAGCTTTCAAGTTTTTTTAGTCTATTTGAAAAATAATACCCGACGCCTACCCCTACAACCGAAAACGGTAGCGCAAGCGCTATACTTGCACACACCATAAACAAAATAGACAAAAGTTCACGTCTTTTTTGTTCAGGAGTTTTCACCGCTCTCGGCGCAGATGGCGGCAATGACGACATAACTCAAGTATCGGAACATCATAGTACGCAAGGGTACCGTTTACAATGATAGTAACGGCTAAGAGTACACTCATAAAGCGTATACTTAGCCGTACCAACAGTCACCCGCCCGACACAGAGGTACTTTAATATAAAATAACCCGATACCGAAAAGCGGTGACCGCCTCATAAGTTACGTCAAGTAGCCGTTACCCTATGCGGGCAGTCACCGTATAAAACCCACAAGTCAAGTAGGAAAAAGTAAAAAGTATTGGGCAGATACTACTTTTTACAGTAAGGCGTAAGGTATCGCAGCCAGCCGCACGGTTTTGCCATATAAAGCCGCGGCGTATACGGTATAACTATCGTCCGCTATGTTCAAAACTTTTTTCAACTCTGCCGCAGTTAGCGCCAGTCCACTACGCCAAAGTACTTCATCTACGGCAATAGTTATATTCGCTTCGTTGTGTTTTTGTTGATTATTCACAAAGATCTCCTTAAAAGATGGTATAGAAACCTTGCGGTACAAGGCCTACATATATCTCTATATGCTACGGAAATTTATGAATATAAATATCTTAAAACCTATATAACATATAGGTTTTAACTGTCGGTGTACGCTTTAAAGCGTATATGTAGACTTCATCTGCCACAAGGCGGACCCGTAGACAACTTTTACGATTTTTAGCCCATTTTTCAAGAGAAAATGCAGCCTACTGCGCAAAGGGTGACTGGCCTTATACCTTTTACCCTGTATAGTATAGTATATGAGTGATTTGAACTCTAGTAAGAGAGTACTAACACCTCGCCAGGTTGTAACAACAAACGAACTACTTTCCTTGGGGCACGAAAGGCCTGTCCATGCCCCGGAAATAGTAAGCGAGTTGCGAGCCCGCATTCTTGACGGAACATCCAGGGCCCTTGAGCGCTGGACTGAGAAAAGTTTATATTTCACCAAAAACCAGTACATGCTCTCAATTCGCTGTGAAGGCGAGATGGTTGCAGTTAGCCGCCAACCACGTACAGGCACCTCTCCGGCCGCGGTAGTAGGAACGGTAGCCCACAGAGGAGTGCAGTTATCGTACACTCATCCCAACAGAGCCGTAAGTTCCTATGTGAACTTAGCACTAGCCGGCGCCCGTGCAGCCGACCAGACTCTTGACGCCTGGTGGGCGCAACAATCCGTTGCCTCGCAGTCAGACATGCTGATGCAAGTTACCAGCAAAATAACTAATTTCATAGACGATTTCCCTCCACTTGACCCAAGTTGGGGGCCAAGATTTGAGGAACCTATGAGCGCTAAAATAGGTAAACTTACGATAGCCGGTAGAGCCGACCTGATAATAGGGAGGCCTCGCGGGGATATGCGACAAACAATGATGCTTGTGGACCTGAAAACGGGGGCCCTGAAAGACGAACACACCAACGAAGCATACTATTATGCACTCGTGGCAACTATGCGTCACGGTGTGCCACCGTGGAGAAGTCTAGTCTATTCGTTGGCCAGCGGAGAGTACACTGAGCCCGACATAACGGAAACCGTTCTTCTCGAGGCGTGCGCAAGTTTGGTGCACGGGGTTAACGCCTTTGTGGATACTATGACTGAAAGTAGAACAGCGAAACTAAACCCCGGAAGCCATTGCCGTTGGTGCCCTAGTTCCGGTGTTTGTGCCGCCAGCGCCTGCAAAGAAGATTAAGTTCCGATACTATAGGTGTGGCGAATAGATATCCGAAAACACCAAATCTGTTATTTTTGTGTGTAAAACTAGCAGCATCCGCCGCATCAACCTCGGAAGTCACGCATATAACAGTTAACGCACAAACAGGTAGTATGTATGGACGTATTTAAAGCGTATAAAAACAAACAAAAAACTAAGAGCAATCCGGAAACTGATGCAATGTGGACGACTCCGTGGGCATGGAGAGACGAGGATGATATGTATGTGGGCACCAATACCCAGGTGTGGATGTATAGGTCTCTTCCGGTATCTCCTATGGAATGGGAAGACGCAGCCACTAGGCTGTCTTTAGGGTCGCGTCTTGCTTCTCTGCTAGCCGAAATAGGTGCTACAAGCGTGGCTCCGGTTGCCGGTTTAAAGTCCCTGGCCTCAAACAGGGAGATACATGTAGTCTCTACAACATGGGAAGTACCGGTAGAGCCTCCAAAGGAAAATAGCGAATATTTGAAAAATATGCAGAAAGAAATGTTTGATTTCACGGCCCCACGCCGCGCCTTGTTAATAGGGGTTCGTTTGCGACAAAACTCCCCAGGTTCTTCCTTGAACAAAAGTACTATGGATCAGGCTAAGTCCATAGCAACCAGAATTTTAGCAGAAGATGTTCCGGATGTAGATGCGTACGCGGCTGATAAGAGCAATATAGCGGCCATGATGTCACGCGCCGGGGCCTCTCTTATGACCCGTGATGAGCGCAACCAACTGGAGTCATGGTACAATTTAGGCAACGGACCTGATACTACGCTTATAGAGCACGTAAACACCATAGAGGTACCTGCTTACGATACTTTTGAAATGTCTGCCGTAATGCGATTTAACACAAAAGCTCTGTACGCCCCTGATTCGCAATGGTTACTGGAAGCCGCAAGTCACCGATTCGGTCCAAGTATAGTTAGTGTTCGCGCCGAATTGGAACCAGCAAGCGTGACACGCAACAGGTCGCGCAAATCACAAAGAAAACTTGCCGCCGGTATAGAAGAACAAGACGCGACAGGCGATTTGGAGCGCGCCGAGTACAGAGAGAGTCTACGAGATGTAGAAGAATTGGAGAACTATATACGTTCGGCCAATGAGCCGATGCTCACCAAATGCTCCATATTGCTGGCCCGCCGCGTTCGTCCGGCTGACGAAACATATATGGACTACCTGTACAACACCTATGGTATAGAAGTAAAGCCTCTGGAACATCGGCAGCTCAGAGCTTTAGACGAGATGCTTCCCTGCTCGTCTAGAAGGATTAACCCATTTGTACAGGACGTAAATATAGCCATGTTGGCGTACGCGGGGCTGAACGGATTCTCCAATATAGGAGACTCGAAAGGTTTGTACGCAGGGGTGGCGCACCCTGATTATACTCCTGTGTACTTAGATCCCGCTGCCGCGAGCTTGGAAAACAAGCCCGCGGCCATGCTCGTGGCCGGAGACTCGGGATCGGGTAAAAGTTTTTTGTGCCAGATGCTGGCAATACAAGCGGTGCTTAACGGCGAAACTACGATATTCATAAACCCTAAAGGATTCGACTCTTTAGAAGGAATGGCAAATTTCGTTAACGGAAAAGTTGTAAAAATGTCCGCTTTAGAGGAAGAGCCCGGGGCGTTCGACCCTTTCAGGTACGCCCCAGGTCCGATTGCGGCAGAGATAGCAACCAGCCATATACTAAGCGTATTAGGCGGACAGGACGGCCTAACTCAAGAGCAGCAGCTGATGGTAGGCTCCGCTTTGAAGAAGGCCGGTAGCATAACCGACAGTCAAGGAAACTACAGCGCCCGCTGTGTAGGCGATGCGTTTGACTTTATGACCGATGAAAGCGTTAAGAAACAAATAATGCAACAGGTGGAAAGTTCGTCCCTTTTTGCGCTAGGTATAGCCATAGAACCTTTGGAAAGATTCTCTAAAGAAACTGGTTTGGTGTTGATAGAGTTTGACAGAAAACCAGAATTACCTGACCCGGCGAAACCTGCTACTACGTACACCCGTTCTGAGCGGATAGCCCTTGCCTCTTTGCGTCTGGTCACCCGAGCGTCTTTAGAGATGCTTTCTCTTGCCGGAGGCGGAGTTTTAGTGGTTGACGAAGCCTGGACATTTCTTAGTTCGACGGAAGGACTGGCTGCTCTTACTCAACTTGGCCGCGAGGGTCGTTCCTTGCGAATACTTCCAATATTCGCAACTCAACGCATAGCCGATGTACTTAACAGGGATATGGAATCATACATATCCAGAGTGTTTTGTTTAAAGTTAAAAGATCCCAAAGATGCCGCAGCGGCTTTGGAGTTATGCGGCCTGGAACCCACACCAAGTCGTATAGCATGGCTGGCTAATTGCGGCCCGACTGCCCCATCCGGTTTAGATCCGGGCAAACCGGCGATGAGTCTGCATAGAGATATAAAAGATAGACATTCGGCCGTTATGATTTGGCCTATACCTGAGAACATTAAGCTCGCAATTTCCACAAATCCGGCAGACCGCCTCCGTAGGGTTACTGCTGCAGACCCTTCATTCGACAGGTAGGGCGCCAATCGGTATAGTGTATGAACATATTAAAAAAATCTGTATACATTTTGTTTTTAACTATTGTCGCAACCCTAATCGTTGGTCCGGCCCAAACTTTTGCTGCCCCACCCGTGACTGCCGCACCTGCTATAGTATCGCCTACCGTATACCAAGCCAATGGCTGCCCAGACGAAGGTACGTACTCATACAAAAATACGTGCGTACTACCACCCTTTAGATGGGGCGGTGCCGGCGAAAAGTTGGTATATGACGAGTCTGGGCTTCTAGGCGCAGTAAAGTCAGCACCTTCGGCAATTGGTGGATTTTTTTACACAGTATCTGGTCTTATCTGGACGCTCGTAATGTACATTGTGCGACTCGGACTATCTACGGGATCAAGCGTATGGGTAGTCGTAGGCGGCCCCGTTGCTAGACTCACTGCAGCGTTCGGCGGTCCCCTTTTACCTTTGTCCATAACTCTAATGTTTATCACTATGATTCTAGGAGTCAAGAAAGCTTTCAATAAAGGCAATATATTCATGAACTTTCTGCGTCAAGGGGTGTCGTGGATATTGCCTTTTACCGTGCTCTTCATGCTTGTGAGCAGTTCCGCTGCGGTAGTCAAGGATATGGACAACCCCGCCGCCGACCCTGAAAGTATCAACGCCACCGAATACGTGGGAACAGGCGCTTGGTTGGCGACAACTGTAGACAATGCAACCCTTCAAGCGGCCGCGGCGCTTTCGGCTTTAAATGTCAACTTGATAGACAACAGCGACAAAGTAGAGCAAGGTCCGGGCTGCACGGAATATATAGGGGCAATTTCTGAGAAGTACTTGAAGACGCATAAAGAACTAGGCACGAATGGAGATAAAGCCGCACCTGCGATGGTCGCCATATCTAACTTGTGGGTAAATACGCATTACGCAAACGTTATACGAGGACAATTTGGTGCTCCGAACGGGCAGTTCGACCTACCGGGGTTTGTGGGGTGTCATGCTTATGAAAGTTGGAATGATGTTCCGATACCAGAGCAGTACGCAATAGTAAAAGCGTCAAATCCGGGTATTACCATGGATCCGAATGCCGCAATTTTGGGCCCTCACGCAGGCAAAAAAGCAAACGTACAGTTCATTAAGTCCATGACAGCATGGGCCGCGTGCAGCAATACCGATGAAGGAATAAAGTTCCGCGAACCATACAAGTTCGTAAATGGCGTTCAAGATAAATGTAACGAGTTGTTTACAGAATCCAAAGAGATTACGGAAGATATAGCACGAAAATTCTATGTTTTTGCCGGGGATATCAATAAAAACTTAGAGGAGAACGATAGTTTCGGTAAAGGCAATCGAGCAGAAAATATAAAAACGATACGACCCGCGTATGTAATGGGGTCAACTATGTCGGGCCACGGGACGGCGCGTTTGCTGTACGGTCTTATGAGTCTTATCAGCGCGATAGTTAGCTTAATCGTTATAGGTCCTATGGCGACGGGTTTGCTGGTAACCGTATTTATGTCCCTTGTGTTCGTGACTCTTGCTTTACCTTTAGCTCTGCTGCTGCTCGCCGGCGGTAAACCCGAAAAGGCTAAACCCCTGTTTAAAGCCACTGCGGCCAGCCTTGTAGCCAAAGCCATGTTCACGGTTATATTAAGTATAGTAATAGCGGTTATAAAACTATTCAACACGCTTATACAATTTTTGGAGAAGCTTACTCCAGGAGATTCGCTACCGGCCCTTATTCAAGCGTTACTATACGGCATGGTTCCGCTTCTTGCTTTTGCTATAGTTAATAAGTTGTTGAGAATGATTATACCGTCCGCCAACTTCATGAATCCTCTTAGTACCGTATCGTTGGCGGCACAGGCGGCCGGCGCGCGAGATGTTTTACGCAACAAACCAAAATTGGATAAAGACGGCAACGAAGTCAAAAAGAAAGAGAGTCGATGGAAGCAAGTGCTGCCGAAAAGTAAACGATATGATGCAGCCAAAGTCGCTTTAAACAAAAGAAGAAACCAGGCCGACGCTTACGCCCCGACATGGAAAAACTTCAAAAAGTTTCAACCAATCAAGAAACTTCGCAGCGCAGACGCCGACGATGCTTATATAAAGCACAAAGACGCCGTCGCCGATGCAAAAAAAGCGCGTATAGCGCGTATAGATACTAAAACAGAAAAAAAAGCGCATAGAGAGGACCTCAGAGCAAAAGTAGCTGATATTAAACAATCTAAAAAAGACGCCAAAAAATCCAAAAAAGACGCCAAAGAAGGTTTACGCGCAAAGCACGGAGAGCCCCTTGACCCCGAGGCGCTAGATAAGTCTAAAACTTTAGCATCGTCAAAGCGGGGAATAAGCAAAAACGCGGCGGACGCTAACCGTAAGGATAATAAAAATACCGACGATCTAGCGGTCCGTAGAGTTCAAAAGGATACGGGCAACCCTGCAGAAGATAGAGAAAAGGCGCTGCTGAGTGTCGCCCGGGATCGAGAAGGCCCTATACTAAGCAAACTTGAGCGTGACGCCCAACTATTGGCCACGCTTGGAACCGATGATTTGAAAGAAGCCGCAATGTACGGCCTAGTGACTATGGACGGACATGTTATAGATACGCGTAATGCCTTACATGACACGTCCACATTAAAAGGCCTAACCGACGACGAAGTATGGGAACGCGTAAGCAACCCTGCCCCAGGTTTAGGTGCAGATCTTGCCCCAAAGATTAACCCGAAAACAGGAGAACTAGAAACCGAAATAGAGCAAGCCACGAGAATCAAAACAATAATGCGTGCCCGTGGTCTGTCTGACAATGACGGTAACGAAGTTCATGCCATGGAAGTTTTAGGAGTCAACAAGACACAACTAGCCGCATACGTTGAAAGCGGAAGTACCGGAAACAAGGATTTGGATAAGAAATTGAAAAACTATGAGAATGGAAATTGCGCCGAATTCGCATGTGCAGACAATGTTTACGAGACGAAAGCAATTCTAATCGCCCAGGCAGTACAAGAGGAAAGGGTGCGACTCGTAGAAGTATTGGGATTAGATGGCGCCAACAGCCGTATAACAGACCAGAAAGCAGACGTAGTTACACAAAGTAAAGAGTTCATAACGCTTACAGCCGAGTCCGCTCTGCAGGCGTCTAACCTTGTCGCAACCGAACCAGATATGGATAAAGTTGTAGCAGGAATTAAGGATATAGTAGAGAAACAATTCACCACGCTAAAGGGATCGGTACCTGACGATGCGGTGTATGCAAGACTAGTGGAACGCGCGATGGAGTCTACAGTGATAAGTGTCGTAAATCAAGCAACAGCCAATACGGCAGCCAACGGCAGGAACGTTGTCGCGAATACCTCCGAGCTCATAAAGTTAGTGGACCTGGTAAAAGAACAAGCAGTAACAAGTCAAGCCAGACAAGGCAACCAGCAGATACATGTGCAGTATACTCCTATGGATATCTCAACTATAGATAATATGATAACCCAAATAGGGGTCACTATGGAAGATAGTCTCCGCGAGACCGCCAGATGGGCCTCGCTGCCTGCAGGGGAAGACCGCTCTAAATCTGCGCGAATAGTGGCTATACGGGAACAGGAAATCGCAAACCAGTTCAATACCCTTAGCAGCGCGTTCGAAGCAGCCCTGGTCGCTCAGAGCCAAGAGAGAGCTCACCGAGCCCGCGAGATTGGCCACACGCCCGAAGACATAGCGTCGCAACAATTAGCGGCCGCGGACGCCATAAGCCTACAGACACTAGAACTAAAAGAAGTGCTCTATAACATAAAGCAAGCATATAAGGACGAGAACTTCCACGAGGTGCTAAGGAATCAAACCCGCGTTAGTGAACTACTGCAAAGCGCTGCAGACAACATCGAGCCCAGCGCTGGCTTCTCGGCGTCCGCCGACAACGCGGTATTTATCAGTGAAGTGGCTGCTTTCAAAAAGAAGGCTGCGGACGCGGCCGCTCGGCGCACCAGTGGTATGCCATGATACTAGATATTGCAGGCACCTATCATGAGTAAGTCTTCGATAATAGCGAAAAGTTTGCAAAAAACAAAAAAATCAGCGGTAAGCGCTAAAATGCCTGAACGGTACACTTTTGTCACCTATCTGGTTACCGGGGTATTTATTGTTGTACTTCTAGTGTCATGGTATAGATCAGGCGATACATCTAGCGAAATTATTACATATAGCAAGCCCGTTGCCTTGTCACCGACTCAAGCCGCTCAAGAGCAAGACGGCACTTCGCCGGGAGCACCCTCCCCTGTCGCAACGACTGACACTTCTATAGTTGTAGGAGGTTCTCAGGTTCCGCAGGACGCCGTGCAAGCGGCAAGAGATATAGTTTATGCCCTGTTCACGGGCGATATAGAAGGTATAGTCATGTATAGTGGTTCAGCATTTCCACCAACGTATGTGGTTTACGAAGACCCGGAAGTGACGGGCCCTGTTGACGCGTCGGCGCAGACTGCGGATAGTTATACTTTTTCGTTCAATGTAGACCCCGACGCCTCGGGCCCCGAGTATACAGTAAGTCAGACGGTGACGGTTGTACGACAAGAAGGTGTATGGACCTATTTTCCATAGTAGGTAGCCGCCATGCCCGCAAATACTCCACCCGCTAACCCGAACGGCGATTCGTCAGGTAGTAAAAAAGTTCCAGGAAAGCCACGCAACCCCAAGGATGTTTTACCAGCCGCAAATGTTCCGCGTTCCAAGGAAGAAGCAGCACAAAAAGTCGAAGATGTGGCTAAAGCGGCAGCAGTTAAAGGCGCCGCCGCAGCCGCAAACAGCGCCTTACCGGGGACTGGTAAAGTGGTAGAAAAGTTCGCCAAAACCAAAACCGGGAAAAAAGCAGTAGATAAGGGCGCCAAGATAACAAAAACAATAGCAAAAACGTACACCAAGCTGATAGCCGGGCTTCTCGTCGGCGCGCTTGTCCTAATGGCCTCGATGTGTTCGGGCGGCGAAACAACACCACTAACGGCGATCGGGGAAGAATCAAGCGCATTGGAGATATCCTTGAAGTTCAATATGCCTGAAAACTATGCACAAGCCGTTTTAGACACAGCATCAGAGTACGATGTGCCTTGGAGTTTGCTGGCCGCAGTAGCCTACAATGCCTCTAAATATGGTACGCGAAACCCCTACGGGGATGTAAAACAGAACGTAAAAAAGTTAACTTTAGTGGGTGATATATTTGCACCGAACACAGACGATGGCGACGAGAGCATCAAAGGGGTAGGGGACCTGGTGCAAGATATGTTGAAAGACTCCTTAGGTGATATAGATAAAATAGACGTAAGTAAAACGAGTTCTAAAAGTAACGCAAAAACCACGGCCACGGCCCTAGCTAAGGAATCGTACGATCCGGGAAATGTGGTGGTGGTATATCCTTTCTCTAGAGATCTCACCACCCAAGCAGTCAAGCGGTACGGAGGCAGCATAAAAGCCCTTATGGCCTCGCTGGGCTCTAAAACGACAGTTTACTGGTTAACAGTACCCGGACAAGATAATGGCGTAAACTTAAACATACGAAGTGCCCCTGATGTGTACTCTAATATATACGTAATAGACTGGTCGTCGAGAAGATCAGAGTTATCTACAGACGATAGTTTAGAAATTAACCAAGCAACTGCCGATCTGATAGCAGAGGCACTGGTACCAGTCGAAGCGGCAGACGATTCCGATGAGACAAGTTACTGCCCTGTCAGTAGTCCCGCGATAAAGCCCCCGGATAACGACGGCACCAAAGGATTCGGTCCGTTAATGTTGCGTCCATCGATAATTTCTGACGAGTCTGGTTTAACGGGTCCTGAGTATCCAGAGTTGCAATCACTATGTCTTTCTCTCGACTTATTGGCGGCAGCAATCGTGGAGGCCGCAGAACAGTTCGCCGACGAGAACGATTTGGCGTACCCTGCGGAACTAAAAACTCGTACGCAAGACGCGCAAAACGGTAACCCAGAGTCGGCAAAGTATGTAAACGATTTTTGGGCGGCAGTGATGGGACAAGTGCCGTTACTAGGGGACATAGTCGGACAAGTTTGCGAAATAATACCCCAAGGAGAGTATGAACGCAGAGATTGGGTAGCCCTGGCCATAGCCAACTATTGGTCATGTGCGCTAGAGAAAGAAGAAAAAGAACTTTATCATATTACAGACGTAGAAGTACAAGACGGACTACTATCTTACGTAAAGTCGTCTAGTCCTGTCGATGCAATAGTGCAAGAGGCGCTGGATGTCGCATGGTTAAACCCGCACCAAAATGCGTTAGAGTACGAAGAACAGGGAGACAAGGTTGCGCCCAGTAGATGGGATGACTCGTATTGCAACCCGGGTAACGAGTACGCGGGGGTGTTCCCTCTTACCCAGACCCAGTTCACCGAAGGTTTGGCAGATATAGTCAGGACCAACAAACGTAACGGCACGACATATAAACCAACTGGAGACCGATGCAATCCGGAACTAAATATTATGGTAGCAGCAAATCTCTTTATAAACGCAGAAAAAGTCGATCCGGCGCGCCGCCCGAGTACATACTCCCCCAGTGTGCACGAGAAAATGACTGGTGGATGGGCGGCAGTGGGCAATGTTACCACATCCACCGCGGATTTCAACACAATTGGGCCTTGGAGGAACTTTGTATGTGATGCAGAGCCCGATTATGGTAAGCGCGCGTTAGTAGACGCGGCTCGCACTTTGAGCGAGAGCCTAGATATTTCTATAGAAGATTTTTTGCAAAACCCCGAACTTGCAACTATTCCCGATCCCGTAAACGCCAAGTTACTTGAAATTCTTGAGAACGTAAGAACTACGTGCAAGGTATCGCCGGCCAATATGGATGCGGAACTTTACGCGTATATAGGAAAGTACACCAATGATGCGGTAGTATTAGAAGAACGCACGGCCCAATATTACGCGGCACTGGGAACGGCAGCAACTCTATCCGTCACACTCACCGATATATACTACTCAGGAAGTCTGGTATCCCGACTCACGAATCTAATGCCCAGACAGGTGCGTTACGATGACCTGCCAGAAACGTCTCTGGACAGTAACAAAAATCTAGGATTTCTTTTGGTGAACATTGCTCGTGAACTCTACGGAGGAGTTTTCGCCAACGGTGGGTCTTCCCCGTCGGAGGCCGGTATTCTGGGGTCTGAAGTGGAGTTTTACACAGAGTTTAACGCAGTCGGCGCTGCCTCGGGCGTAGATCCGCGTTTACTTGCCGCAATAGCAGAATACGGAAGCAGCTTTGATCCTGGGAAGAATTGTGATCTACGCGACGAAACCGATACTGATGTTTATTTTGGGTTAATGTACCTAAAATCCAAACCGGATGTGTGCGATATGTCCGCTCGCGAGCAGATAGAACTCGGTGCCGATAAGTTGAAAAAGTTTTACGATACTATCAAAATCGCCGATGAAGAAGACGGGCGTATTGAGGATTATCGCGCCGCATTATTGTTGTATTATCTTTACGACGAGATATCGGGCACGACATTAAAAAGCTTTGCGTCGGCATGGAGGGCCAGCAACAACAATTTGGTCGAGCAGCAAAAACTCGTAAAAGCGGTATACACCAGTGCCGGAAAAGACTCGGCAACAGCGGAAGCCTCGGCAGCCATTGCTCTAAAATTTGTAAGCAAAGAAAACGAAGGAGCCTATCAACTATGGAAAGACAACAGGGCCATCTATGGTTACGCGACCAAAGACCAGACAACAGCAGACGAGTCAGTCAATTGCCCTAAAATATACTCTGAGCCGCAGATAGAAGGTTTGACGTTAGTGCAGAGAACCTCTCAAGGACAAGGCTCAGAAGAAGACAAGTTCCTGTACAACTTATGTGTAGATTCGGTAAACAGCGCCCTGGATATTTATGCGGCCAAGGCCATCACGTACGCGTTCAACAATTTAGGGGTAATTTACGATCAAACCGCCCGAGCGAAAACAACTTTTGATTGTTCAAGTTTCGTGTCAACTGCGTATATGTATGCAGGCGTCCCCATGGGTTCCCCTGCTAACCCCTACCTGACTCACAATCTACTGCCGAGAGGGAGTGTAACGCTGGTAGGTCACATAAGACCTGTCGATGGAGGGCTTCTTAAAAGAGAACCAGGGGACCTGTTTTTCCCCACAGAAGGTCACGTAGTAATGGTATTGGCGCACAATTACGTCATAAGTGCGCCGCGAGATGGGAACATAACGTATGTTGGTCCTTTCTATACTCTAGACCTAAACAAAATAAACAGGGTGTACGGTTCCGATGCCACAATCACTAACTTTAATATTAAACTAACGCCCCGTAGAGGAGATTAAGTATTATAAGACTCGTGCACACGTATAAAGAAAGACGCATATCTGCGCTGAAAGTCTAACCGTCACGGGTTCCATACTGTAACAAAGAGGCTACAAGCAGGTGTGCACTCAATTTATTCATGCAGTAGTCGCAGGCCCTGCTACCTACAGGCAGTTCTAGTCGAAAGTCGGCCACGCATCAACTGAGGCTGAATGCATGCAACACCGCCAATCAGGGGCGTACTGGAATGTGTCGGCAACGAAACAAAAGTATGCATCGCTAGTGGCGACCGGGGCAGGAATTGAACCTGCGACCTAGAGATTAGAAGGCTCTTGCTCTATCCATCTGAGCTACCCGGTCTTGTATACACTATGCTCTTGTCGTTATTTGCCGCATCCGTGCAAAATACGTACATTAAACATTGTGAACGGACATATAGTTGGTGAACTTAAGATAGGGGGTTGAACCTTTCGTCGTCGATTAGATCGTGCGTCTGCACGTATGCGGTAACGAATGCCTGTACTGTGGCTATTGTAGGGAGAGATAGAAGTACGTACACGAAGTTCAACGTAGACGCCGCCACAAGTACACCAACAAAAGCCACTATGGGGTTTAAATTCATAGTTTTCTTCAAAAGTTTCGGAGATATTACGATGTTCTCTAGTTGCTGATACGCCACTATAAACAAAAGCATAAGAATAACGAGCGTACCATTTCCTTGCGCCCCTACAACTAGTAACGGTAATCCGGCTGCTACATAGGTTCCCAAAACAGGTATGAGTTGGCTGACCAGCGCCGCCCATACGGCAAATGGTATGGCATACGGTACACCCAGGGCGTAGAAAGCCGCACCGTGACTGATAAAAGTAAAGACACCTAAAAGAAATCTCGAGAATATATAATTTCCTGTTTTTTCTACAGTGATATCCCACATGCGCAAAACTTCTTCTTGGACGCGTTTAGGAAGTAGAGTGCAGAGCCGCTGCCGCATGCTGGGACCGTCGACTATGAAATAGTATGCCACAAACAAAACGGCCAACAAGGATCCGGTAAATCCCAGAAGACTACCGCCGAAAGAGATCGCTTTAATTTCTAGGTTCCTTGACTTAAAATTATCAGTGTACCGACTTAAGTCCATATCTGACTTGAAATTTTTATTAAAAGTACTCTCTATATTCGTGACAAGTCCGGGTATGGCCTCTACTAGTTCGTCCCACTGACTGTACAGCAGCGTACCGAAAATAAAAGCCAGTCCAATCAGGAACAATAGGGTGCTTCCCATAAGCAGCAGGGCTGCGGTTCCTCTACTTCTTTTGGCTCCCACCGTAAGTTTATTGACTCCCGGTTCGTACGCGGCCGCCAAGAAAAGCGAAAACAAAAGTATTGTTAGTATCCCCGACGCACGGACGAGTGCATCCCAAAGTGCCACCCCAGCCATCAGACCTGCGCCTGCAACAATAGCGATTTTTAGGTATTTTGCGTAGGTATATGTCACGCTATGGATAGTGCCACTATACGAATTTTGTCAAGCAGTGCCGCCCGCCCGCAACCCGATTGTGGACTATACCGCACTGCCTGAGACAGTACAGAGAATACACTATATGCACACATACACAAGAAAGCCCATATGACCGCACGTAAAGCCGCCAAAAAAGTAACTACCACTTATGACGTATCCGCGTTGACCGTACTAGAAGGTCTGGACGCGGTCCGCAAAAGACCCGGTATGTACATAGGCTCGACAGACTCCAGGGGTTTGCAGCACTGCTTATGGGAAATAATAGATAACGCCGTAGACGAGTCCCTGGCGGGCCATGCTTCCGTTATAAAAATAACACTGCACGCCGACGGTTCCGCCGAGGTGGAAGATGACGGCAGAGGGGTGCCTGTAGACAAAGATCTTAAAACCGGTTTGAGCGGGGTAGAATTGGTATTCACTAAACTGCACGCCGGTGGTAAGTTCTCAGGCGAAGGAGGTTACGCAGTTTCTGGAGGTTTACACGGGGTGGGGGCGTCCGTAGTAAACGCCCTATCCTCCAGAGTAGACGTTACGGTTAAAAAAGACTCCAAAGTATATACCGTATCATTTAATAAAGGCGTAGCGGGACATTTCAGTTCCTCCGGATTATTCAAGGAAGGAAATTTGAAAGCCGTAGGTACTTGTAAAGCAAGCGACACAGGCACTACAGTGAGATTCTGGCCGGACAAGTCCACTTTTATAGCAGCCGCGTCTTTCGATATGGACGCCGTAACGACTCGCGCCAGACAAACCGCCTTCCTGGTACCTTCGCTGACTTTAGAAGTTCATGATCTGCGTTCCTCGCCGCCGGTGAGTACAACATTTCATTACGAAGGTGGTGTCAAAGATTTCGTGAACTATATAGCCACAGACCAAGAAATATGTCAACCAATAGTCGTCACCGGTGAGGGAACCTACACCGAATCCATACCCGTTCTCGAGAATAACGAATTAGTGGTAAAAGAAGTGTCACGGACATGTGACGTAGAGGTAGCGCTACGCTGGGGGTCGGGGTACGAAACACAGATTCGTAGTTTCGTAAACATAATAGCCACAGGTAAAGGGGGTACGCACGTCTCTGGTTTCGAACGCTCTTTAGTTCGCACCATATCTGACGGGGCTTGTTCCTCCAGGGCGGTTAAAACTAGCGAAGAAAATCCGATTAAAGACGACGTACTTGAGGGGTTAACTGCCGTAGTTTTAGTTCGTATAAGCGAGCCTCAGTTCGAAGGCCAGACCAAAGAGGTTTTAGGAACTCCGGCAATCGCTGGTATAGTTGCCCAAGTATTAGAGAACGGGCTACAAGTATGGGCATCAAGCAGGAAAACGAAAAACGACGCCCGCAAGGTCTACGAGAAAGTGGCTTTGGCAGGAAGGGCTAGGCGCGCGGCGCGGCTGCAGCGCGAAACAGTCCGTCGTAAAAATGCCCTAGAGTCAAGCTCGCTTCCCGCAAAGCTCAGCGATTGCAGATCAGACGATTTAGAGAAGACCGAACTTTTCATCATAGAGGGAGACTCTGCCGGAGGTACAGTTAAAGCCGCCAGGGATTCCGAGTTTCAGGCCCTACTGCCTATCAGGGGAAAAATATTGAATACTATGCGCGCTAGCGAAAAACAGATGCTGGATAACCAGGAGTGTGCAGCCATAATATCAGCCCTAGGCTCGGGCTCAGGTAAGAGTTTTAATATAGATTCCTTACGTTACGGAAAACTGATCGTATTGGCGGACGCAGACGTTGACGGCGCACATATTAGATGTCTTCTACTAACACTCGCTTACAGGTATCTCAAACCCTTGCTAGAAGGCGGAAGGGTGTACGCGGCAGTGCCGCCCTTGTACCGAGTAGAGATCACTGGTTCAAAAAACTATATTTACTGTTATTCTAACGAGGAGCGAGACAATGTACTGGAGAAAGCCCGGAAAGAGTCCAAGAGCATAAAAGACGTTCAACGTTACAAGGGCCTAGGCGAAATGGACGCCGACCAGTTAGCCGAAACTACTTTAGATATAGGTAAGCGCAAACTCCGCCGTATGACGATGAAGGACGCGGCATCGGCTGAAAAAATGTTCACCACCCTTATGGGACAAGACGCGACATCGAGAAGGGATTATATAGTGTCGCAGTCCCCTGCCCTGGATCCCAATTCTATAGACGTTTAAAGATCTCTTGATATAGTACAAGTTTTACGGAGTTTTATCGTTTCGCCCCGCAGTAGCCCTCGATACGCCAATGTAGGTATTATAGGCGTTTAGAGATATAGGTATGACAGACTATACGCGTTCCCTTCGGATCTTTCTGGTATTACCTGTACTTGTCGTCGCATATGTTATGGCGCCCAATAGGGCGCAACAAGTAGTCACGCCTGAAAGCGCCTACGCTCAGCAAACATTACGCAAAACCGTTACTTGGAAAAATTGTGAACCAATATCCGTTGTATTGGGCAAAAAGAATATGACTCCTGAGAAAAATCGCCTTGTTAGGGAAAGTCTTAAGTTCGTAGGCGATGCCACTGGTTTAAGATTCGTTATAGTAGGCACTACTGGCGAAATACCACAGATCGATTGGAGTATAGTGGGGCCTAAAGCCCCCGGCGCGCAGTATCCTCCTGTGTATGTAGGCTGGCTCGATGACGAAGAAACTAATATATTGGCCGATAACTCTACACTCGGGGCGTCCGTGGCCAACCCCATTGCTGTGAAATCAGATCGTCAACTAGTCTCAGGTGCCGTAGTATTTAATAACTCTTTGTACCAATCCGTAAGCTCTTCAAAAACCTCCGGGGAAACTAGACGAAATTTAATGATCCACGAACTAGGGCATCTAGTGGGTCTTGGCCACGTCACGTCGCCAAGTATAATGCACAGCAACCCCGACAAATGGCCGAGCACCCCTACTTTAGAGGATCTAAAAACTTTCGACAAGCTACCAACCAACTGTTAAGTTACCGGGCTGCTAAGACTTTTTACAAGTTTTCCAATACAGACGAATCAGTTTCTACGACCGTCGCGCTAAGCCTACTGCCGTCGGCGTGTACTGTAACGAGGGCTTCCTGACCGCTGAGCATCCTGGCCTCCAATATAAGTTCACTTATCGGATCCTCTATCTCTGTTGAAATGAGTCGGCGCAGCGGCCTTGCACCCAGATTTTTGTCGCAACCTCTGTTCGCTAACCATGCTTTGGCGTCGTCGGATACCGTCACTTTTAAGTTTATAGCGTACATGCGTTCGTTTACCTTAGCCAGAAGCATATCTACTATTGTTAGCATGTCTTCATGCAAAAGGCTGCGAAATACTACCACATGATCCAGTCTGTTGAGAAACTCTGGTTTGAAGTAGTCTTTGATGACTTCGTTTATTTTTGACTCTATTCTAGAGTTGTCTGCAATACCGTCGTTTTTGGAAAAACCTACACTTGCACCTCCACCGAACTCTTTTGCCCCAAGGTTACTTGTCATAATAATTATAACGTTGGAAAAATCTACTACGCGCCCTTGACCGTCTGTGAGTCTACCTTCTTCAAGTACTTGCAGAAGGGAGTTGAAAACCTCTATATGCGCCTTCTCTATTTCGTCAAGCAGTAGAACAGAGTAAGGTTTACGCTTCACCAGCTCAGTTAGCTGTCCCCCAGATTCGTGACCCACGTATCCGGGAGGGGATCCGAACAAGCGGCTAACTGAATGCTGTTCAGCATACTCGCTCATATCTAAAACTATCAAGGATTTCTCGTCTCCGAACATTTCTTCCGCGAGCGCTTTTGCCAACTCTGTTTTACCGACACCGCTAGGTCCCGCAAATATAAAACTTCCAGCAGGACGGTTCGGATCGCGCAATCCGGCACGTGCTCGTCGAACGGCTTTCGCCACTATGCGCAGGGCGGTTTCTTGCCCGATAACCCTTTTGCGTAGAGATTCCTCAAGGCGCATAAGTTTCGTTCCTTCACTCAAACTGATGGTGTTCACAGGTATACCAGTTATTTCCCCTATAAGGTCGGCCACGGTCTCTCCCGTTACTGTAGATTCCTCTAAGTTGAATTCGCTCAATTTTGCGCGCAGGCGCTCTATTTGCAACCCTACGCTTGACACAAGAGGATTGTCGTTTTCAGAGTATTCTTGGTATCTTGTAGTGGCCTCATCCAGTTCTTTTACGATTTGTTCGCATTCTTTAGAGTACTTACCGACCACTACCCGCGCAGCGGCCTCATCGATAAGGTCTATTGCTTTATCGGGTAGTTTTCGTCCTGCTATATATCTTGCTCCTAGTTTAACCGCGGCCTCCAAGGCGGAGTCGTCGATAACTATATCGTGATGCTCGCTCATTAAAGTTCGCAAACCTTTCAATATCGATACGGCGTCATCGATACTCGGTTCTTCCACCACTATAGGGGCAAATCTGCGCTCAAGCGCGGCATCTTTTTCGAAATGCTTCCTATATTCGTCCGTCGTAGTAGCCCCGATAGTTCGTAGTTCTCCCCGCGCAAGTTCGGGTTTAAGTATGGAGGCGCCGTCAACGGAACCTTCTGCGGCGCCAGCCCCCACTAAAATGTGGATCTCATCTATAAAAAGTATGACATTTTTACGTTGTTTAGACTCAAGTATCATATTTTTTACTCGCTCTTCGAAGTCGCCTCTATACCGTGCACCTGCCACCATTCCCGCCATATCTACAGAGAGTATTTCCACGCCTCTGAGTTGCTTCGGTACGTTTCCACTTGCAATAAGCTGCGCCAACCCTTCTACGACTGCAGTTTTACCAACTCCCGGTTCACCTATAAGTACAGGATTGTTCTTGGTTCTACGAACCAGTGTTTGCATCATTCTACGTATTTCTTTATCCCTGCCTATTACGGGATCTAGTTTACCTTGCGTAGCCGCCAAAGTTAAATTTTTAGTATATCTATCTAAAGTTTCTTTCGTTTTTCCGGGCCTATCTAAGCGTTCCGGTTGCTGTCTTTCGCGGGGCTCTCTGGAAACTTCGTTGCCCGCTTCTCTACCTTGAACTACGGCCGACCGGACTAGTTCAAGCGATACGTTGAAAGTTGAGAGGATAGAGAAACCCACTCCTTCCGCTTCTCGCAGTATACCTAACAGTACATGTTCCACATCTATATCATTTTCACCCAGCGCGAGCGCTTCCCGTAGAGCGAACTCTAGAACTTTCTTGGCTCTCGGAGTAAAAGGTATATGTCCGTTGGCTTGAGAGTTTCCTGTACCGGTAATGTTCACTACGCGCTCGCGAACTTCGTCTAAAACCAGCCCGGATTGTCTTAGTATCGCGCCTGCAAAACCGTCTGTGTATAGAACACCTAACAATAAGTGCTCTGTACCTATATAGTTATGTTTAAGTGCGCGCGCTTCTTCCTGGGAACGAACTACGACTAGTCTGGCGTCTTCTGTAAATCTTTCAAACATATATAATATAGTGCCCTTAACGAACGGCCGCACACTCAACTTAACGGGTTCATCGGTAAAGCGCCGCTTGTGTTAACTGACAAAGTAGCAACGGGCAACACGGTTAACAGTGTGCGCGTACTAGTAAATAAAGCAGTGTCTATAACCCTTGCCGTGGCGGCGTTATGCGCACTATTTGGCGTACTATCCGCCGGACTGCTCCACTATTTCAATAGCGGCCCGGGATTCTACCTGGGAACGGTGGACAATAGCTCTACTGTTGATTCAGCGGATATTCTCGGGACTCCGGATAATTTTGTCGATCCGGAAACCCACATTTTGGCTCAGTTCGTAGTAACATGTTCGCTTGTCAGAGCGTTACCTGTGGACCCGATAGTGATGTCTGGTCACGAACATGCATTTTTCGGCAACAAAGAAGTAGGAGTAGGTTCCGCCTCGGCCGTGAAGAATGCCCTGACTTCCTGCGCGGTACCCACCGATACCGCGTCGTACTGGGTTCCTACTCTTGTAAACGGCAATAAAAGTCTACTGCCGGACAGAGCGGTAGCGTACTATAGAAAAGGTATAGGCGTTACCACTGCGGAAATTAGTCCATATCCTCCTGACTTCTTTATGCTGGCGGGCCCTTCTGCGGATAATAAGGTAGCGTTTTGGAACTGTGCCCCGTCAGGTCAAAACAGTTTGACTGTTCCGGTATGTGCCACGGGCGAGAACTTAGTTATGGTTGTCACATTCCCGGACTGCTGGGACGGTAGGAACAACGACTCGGCCGGACATCGCGCCCACGTTCGTTATTCTACAAAAGGAATTTGCCCAGAAAACCATCCAAAACATATACCACAGTTGATATTGAAAGTGGTGTACAATACCAGAAACCACAATACAGCAGACTACAGATTGTCGTCGGGAGGTGTGCTCCCACACGCGGATTTTCTAAACACATGGAATCAGGCTGAACTGGAAAAATTGGTACTAACTTGTCTGGTAAGAAACCAAGTTTGCCCTAGACACTAAATACCTATGACCGTGACGTCAAACTATCTTTGACACGATTTTTGAGCCGTAGCACTGTTCACTTGCCCTCGTAGTATACTAGTGGCTGTATAGAAAAATCGGGACTAAACTGTATACATGCCTTCTAAAACATTAAAGAAAAAACCAGTACTACTGACCCCTGAAAGCATAGAAGGGACGGGTCTGGAGTTTTTAAAAGAAGACTCTTTAGTGCGTATAGAGATTTTAGGAGAAGAGACACCAAACGGTTCCCTGGTAATTTTAGAGTCCGCCTCCGAAGATATAGCACGCACTGCCGCCCAGTGGGTGGCATCCACGTTACTCGGCAGCAACTATCAAACAGACTTTTACAAAGCAGACCCGGAAGTAGGTGCGGCTCTTACTGTAGAGGACATGGATCGTTTGTTGGCCAAGACAAGATACTATCCGGTAAACAGACATGTAGTACTGCTTCCATGTTACCACGATGTTCGGCCCGGGGTGACGGACAGATTGCTACTTTTACTGGAAGACACTCGAGTACCCCTACTAGTGGTACTTTGCACTGAAAATTCCAAATTCCTACCAGATACCATAGTGGGCAGGTCGATTGAAACAGTACCTCTTGAAGTGCTGCCAGCCCACTTGCGTTTGGAGAAACTCATCAAACTAGGTGCATCATCGCTGGCGGCTCGCGAGGCTGTGGAAATTGCAGGAAATCAACCTCACTTGGCTTCAGTTTTCGTAAAGTCTACGCAGATACGGATATTTGCTAAAAACGCACTCTTGAGCTCTGACCCTTTGCAGATGAGTGTCGAAAGTTTATTGAAGACCTATACGAGTCTATGCGCTTTAGCCAAAGTAGTGGCGAGCCCCACAGGTATAGCCGACTTTAACCCAAAAAGTTTCGCAAAAGAAGTTCGTTACGACTCACTTTTACCCGCAGAGCAGGATTACGTCAAAAAACTTTTACAGTTGTGGTGCCACCATCAGCGGCTGCATATACTAGGGTATATACAGCAGGCTACTTTTGAAGGGACTTTGGACGAATGCGCACAAATGTTGGTACGATTGGATAAGTTTGAACGAACTTTACGCGTCCCAACCAACCCGCTTCTGGCACTGGGGGCTTACGGGTCACATACCAACAAAAAAACAACTAAACCCCGGCCTCGGGCATTCGCGCAAAAGGAAGGAATAATATAAGGTATGTCTATGTATAGTAAAATATTAAAATATGTAAGTGCACCACTATCGTTACTGCTCATCGCCGGCTGCGTTGGTGCAGCAGACAGCGCGAGCACCTCAAAGTTTCCTCCCATAGTATCAGGTACAGAAGGAGACGACTTTGCACGCAATGTGGCCACCGACGCATCCGGTGTAGGCTACGTAGTAGGAGAATTGAATCGTAACAGCATGACCACAGCGCGCATGTTTTTGTGGAAAGTAGAGCAGAACGGCTCCCTTGCCTGGTCAGTAGAATCCGAAGGTAACTCAGACACATACGGAGAAGTTGTGGCACTAAGCCCGGACGGAAATGTGTACGTAGCCGGATTTTACGGTAAAGGACAAACAAGCAGCTATATGTCTTTGGGCGACAGTACTATAGAAAGTACACCTGGTGAGCAGACGAACGTGTTTGTCGCAAAAATAAACGCAGCAGGAAAAACACTATGGCTTAAAAGTTTTGATTCCGGTCCGCTAGATGCCGCCAGAGGCCTTACCGTGGACAGTAAAGGATACGTTTATCTTTCAGGAGATTCTGCGTCAGAAGCAGGAACTCATGCCTTTTTACGTAAACTTGACGACAAGGGAAATACAATGTGGGCAACACAGTTCGAGTCAGCAGAGTATGCCTCCGCCAACTCCGTAAGCGTAGCGCAAAACGGAGACCTATTACTTACTGGAAGCTATACGGATTCTTTGTCAGTAGATAAAGAAGTTTTGCTGTCTAAAGGAAGTTACGACGGATTTGCGGCCAGACTGTCCAGTGACGGAGACTTACGCTGGTTGCGCCCCTTGGCCGCGTCTACGTCTAATGACTATGGTTATGATATACTTGAACTTTCGGACGCAACAATAGCGGTTTCCGGCTACTACTCAGGAGTTGCAGATTTTGGCGGCACGTCCTTTACAGCACAAAGAGGTAGCGACGCGTATGTGCTTACTTTGAATGAAGCCGGAGATGTAACTAACGTGAAAACTATAGGAGGAGAGTCCGATGACTACGCTTACTCCATGGTTCGCAAAGGAGAAAACTTTGTGCTTACCGGACGTTATACTGGTTCTTTGAATATCGATGGTACAACTCTCTCAGAAAAGTCTAAAACTGGGTTGTTTCTATCCGAAATAACCCCTAAGTTAGCATCGCTATGGTCCGTATCCAGCCCGTCAACAGGGACATATTACTCTTACGATGCCGCAGTACGTCCGGACGGATCCCTGTTGGTAGCCGCATACCATGACGCAGGGTTATCGATCAATGGAGACGTACTTAAGTCCGTCGCCTTGAACGACGCTCTCGTGTACGTAATGAACCCGTAATAGTCACCAAGGCTTAACTAGTTAATCATTTAAACACTAGTTAAATACACACTAACATTTTCAAAGTATTGCTTTAAGTTACAGTTCTAAACCTGTTTCGTTGGCGACTTTGACCAAAATATCGTCCCAGTTGTAGGCCCTTAAACCGGGAATATGTCTGTTGTACATCTGGTCAAACGCCATAACAGCCGAGTCGCCCGCCACACCACGTAAAGCGGCAATATTGGCCGGACTGTCATCGATGTACAAACTCGCCCCAACTTCGGCTTTATCTTTTACAAAACATATATCCCGATAAGGTATACGCTTGTCGTCAAGCCAGTTAACTGTATCGCTAACGGTTGCTGAATGCGCGAAATTCACCACAAGCCTATGGGTGATTATGCGTATACGTATACCGGCATCGCTCATACGCCACAAAGCCTCACTGGCCCCGTCTATAGGGGAGAGTCTACGGAAAAGTCCGTGAGAACTTACGGCTTCTTTGTGTATATCAAGGAAATGTGCCTCGTCCTCAAAAGGCCACCCTGACTCTAGAAGACTCCAGTGTGTAGCCATCGGAAATCTGCTCGGATCTAAGCCCATTATATCTGAGGCTATTTCACGGAGTTTACTCTCGTAATCCGCCACCACCCCATCGAGATCTACTCCTATAACGAACTCGTTCATACTATCTAACCACCCTGATTTTGAATGTGTAGTCTGCCCCAACAAGGGAGGACACGCGCGAAGATAGAATGTCCTGTTCCCACTTGAGCAACTCGGCGTTACGTGCGGTAGCCGCCAAAACCACAGTATTCCATCGTATACCGACCACAGTGGCCTCTATACGTTTAGAAGCGAGGTACGCCATCACCTCAGTTGTTATACTATCTTGAATATCGACACTGTCTATACCTAGATGTTTAAGTATGGTGTCGACTTTTTTAGTGTCCATATGTATACTACTACTATGCGCGGTCTTGCTAGTAGTGCACTCGTTTTCTAAAAGCACCGGCAGACCGTATGCAGCCCTAGTAATACGCAGCATCCGTCCCATTGCACCTTACCTGAAAGGGTTGTTGCCGTTAGGAGTAGTGAAGGGCGAAGAGTCTTCTACAAACTTTGCGCACGACCCTTCGAACTTAAGCCGAATAGTACCCAATGGCCCGTTACGCTGTTTTGCTACAATTAACTCGGTTTTTTCAGGGTGCACACTGGGGTTGTAAACGTGTTCTCGGTACAGGAATAGAACTATGTTTGCGTCCTGTTCCAGAGACCCGGATTCTCGCAAATCAGAAAGTCCTGGTCTTTTATTTTGTCTCTGCTCCAACTGTCTATTGAGTTGCGAGAGGGCTATAATAGGTACGTCAAGTTCGGTAGCCAAACGCTTGAGACCTCTGGATATTTCGCTAACTTCCTGGTTTCTCGAGTCCTGCATAAACCTTGTTTCACCACTCATAAGTTGCAGGTAGTCTATTACGATGGCCCCAATGGGCCCACGACGGGCAAGCCGCCGCATAGCCGATCGGACCCCGCCGATAGTTTCAGGCGGGCTGTCATCTATCAACATAGTCAAAGCACCCAGTTCTTTTGCCGCAAGCGCGATCTTATGCTCCATACCTTCAGGCAGATCTCCGCCTTTTAGTCGCATTAAATCACAACCGGTAGCCGTGGCAAGCATACGCGTGGCTATTTCTACAGTACCCATTTCGTAACTTAGTACAGGTACGTAGCTTTGAGTAGTTTCGGCGATATGTCGCGCAATTTGAACTCCTAGGGCAGATTTACCCATAGCCGGTCTCGCGGCGAGTATAATTAGTTGACCGCCCTGCAAACCTCCGGTTATTTTGTCTAAACCGTGCATTCCAGTGGAGACACCTACCAAGGAGCTGGCTCGCGCTTTGGCGAGACTATCCAGTAGCAGCGGCACGGCTTGGCCCATGTCAAGCATACTGCTTTTAGTATGTTCTTTACCCAGTTGAAATACTTGACTCTCGGCGTCTGACAGAACTTTGGACGCTTCTGCTTCGGGGCTTATGGCGTTTCCGGCTATGGAGCGTCCGACGGTTAAAAGCTTGCGTAGTTTAGATTTATCTAAAACGATGGCCGCGTGGTGCATAACGTTGTCTACCGAACCGCCTCTTTCCACTATGGCGTCTACGGCTTTCTGTCCGCCGACTTTTACCAGTTTTTTCATACGACGCAGAGCATCGGCGATAGTAATAGCATCCACCGGCTGCCCGTTCTGATCGCACATAAGAGCAGCCCGGTACAGGTCTTGATGGGCACTGATGGCAAAATCTTCGGCGCTTAGTAGCGAAGATATATCTAAAAACAGATCAGGAGAGGTTAGCAGGGCGGAAAGTACGCTCAACTCAGCCTCCACGTCCACAGGCATATATCTCACGCCGTTAGCAGTAGATGACGTATTTTCTGGTGTCATAAAGATACTCTCCATAGTCCCAAGGTAACAAACCATCCGCACGCCAAGTAGGGGCCGAAAGCATAAGGTGTGTTCTTACCAAACCCTTCGACTCTATAATAGCGCACCAGCCATCCGCTAATTCCCAGCAATAAAGACACTAAAAGTATCCAGTTGGCCATAGCCCATACTCCGGTAATAGCCACGGGTACACCTATAGTAACGAGCATCAACATGTAGTCTCCTCCGCCCATACCGGGCCTGCCGCGCAGTTTGGTATGCAGTAAACCTACAACAAAAATAAACCCCCCTACAATAAGGGTTGCGACAACCCCGAGCAGAACATTAGAGAGCGTTCCTGCAATAAGTGCCCCAAGCACCGTGCACAACCAGGCTCCGGCACCAAAGACCGCAAGAGTTGGTATATCTATGTATAGAGTGTCGAGATCAACTATGGTCCATACTACGCTGCCGGAGAGCAGCAGAAGCATACCGGTAGTGTACGCAGTCGCTACAGCGAAATTGTTTTCCATAAACCCAACAGAAAAACAAATAACTGTCCCTATTAGTAGTATAGAGAAGTACAGTAAAGTCTGCAGCATGGTTGCTTTGGAGACTTCTCGCGTTAAAGGCGCCGATACTTGACCTGTTCTAACCACTTTAGAGTTTCCGGCGTAGTACGTTCTGTCCTCACCGCTTGAATATATTTTCTGCGCACAGGGCACTACTTCCTCTTCACTGAGAATGTCTGCTTGATTGTTTATAGTCGCGACCGTACGCAAGGCGTCAGGAGTGAGGAGATCCGGTAGACTTCCTGTAGAGTTTTGTGCAAGTATTTCTTTATTTAAAATAGATTGTTCGATCGTAGTTTCACTGTTATGTGTTACATGTGCTAGACAATAGTTTTTTATCTCAAGCCACAAAAATCCTCTATCCCTATCGACGAAATGATCCGCTTCCAGATCTAAAACGAGTGCCGCTTCGCTCGGCCGCTGCACGAGAGTGCGCAAAAGCGATACTTCACAGTCCGGATAGCAGAGCAGCGGCTGCTTAGAGCTTCGCCACGCGCCCAAACGCGTAAGCGCGGGCGTACCTATGCTGGCCATCATGATACCGGCAAAGATGTATGTTGTTAACACAAGAACATACAGTATCTAGTTTTAGATTTTAGTCAACTATTGTCGTCAACCTCGAACTTGAACAGTATGCGGCAACCGCCCGCTTACGCACTATAGCAGTAGTGGATTTAAAAAGTGTAGATTTCCCTCAGGCGTTGAGCGCCGCCGAAATAGCCAGTATACGAGCGCGCGTAGAGCACAACTACGCCGATATACCACTTGTCTCTCTGGATATAGAAACGGATACTTCCGGAGGGGGCGGATTGGACCCGACCGTTTCTAAAGTAGTTGCAGCATCCCTGGCCTACAGCGACACGGACGAAGTTCATGTTTTCGATAGCAAGAATGAAGAAGAAATACTACAAGATATAGAAAAAGCACTGACGAAACGAACGGGTCTACTTGTGACATGGAATGGCGCAGGTTTCGACTTGCCTTTTTTGTCGTCGAGATATAGTATCACGCAAACAACCACAAGTTTACGCGTAGCACCCGATCCGCTGATACCGGCAAAGTACACTCCCCCGGCGGGCCTGGGTCCGCCGGTTCGTGCGTCGTGGAACCACTTGGCGCACGTTGATGTATCGTACCTGTACGCCGGGGTGGCCAGAGAAGAAAACATCAAGTGGTCTCTTAAAAGTGTAGCAAAGCATCTCGGGTACTCTCCGGTAGAAGTAGATCGGGAACGAGTTCATGCCCTTACTCTTGAAGAACTTCGCGAGTACGTGGCGTCAGACGCTTTGGTGACCGTCAAACTCGCGCAGTTACTACGTCCCCAGGTACTGATCCGGTCTATAGCGTTCATGAATTTATAGCATATTACGCATTGCCCTATCGCTCTAACAGTAGAAAGCATGGTTACACACATTAAAAAAAGTAAAACAACGCCCAAACAAGAGTACGCCAACACACTAGTGGCCGCAGATTCGGTATGGGCCGATAAAAATAGCAGCCTACGACGGGCGTACATTGCAGCATCGAAAGCGCTGCAATCAAAAAAAGCCAAAAACAATTGTGAGTATCGCGCGAAAAATGAGAAAATCCTAAGAGACGCTGGTAGAGAATTCTACTTGATAAACCAAGGACTTATCCACGCGCAAGCAAAAATGTTTTACCGTAACCACGACTCCGACAACGACAACGTTGCCGCAGCCGCTATGGGTTTATGGGAGGCTTTCACTAAGTTCGATCCCGAGCGAGGAGTAGCATTTTCTACGTTCTCGCGTCAATACATATCAGGCGCGTTGCAACGCACGGTGCGTCGCAACGAATTTTCGCACTTGTCTCAAGCAGAGTTCAATCTCCGCAAGCAGGTGCGTTTAGCCGAGGCTCAACTATGCGCAACCATGGGTAAAACACCTTCGTACGAAGATATAGCCAAATATTCAGGGGTTCCTTTGGATAAAGTTATGCGTACGTACTCATCTGGCGCTGCCTCGTTGGATGTAGCCGTGGACGAAGAAGGTCATACTCTGGGATCGCTTCTTGAATCAATCGAAGAAGTGGTTGATACTAGCGTAGCACTGGAAGACTATGTCGATGACCTAAACGACCTAGAGTACTGGGTCATAAGTCAACGATACGGCAGTTACAGTACGGAAGCTCCTTCCCTACTGGAAGTAGCCAGTTTACTTGGTTTGGGCCGCGAAATAGTTCGTAGAGCAGAAACAAGAGCAAAAGTGCGTTTAGCCTCCTCGTATCTAACAAGAGAGACAGGCAACATACCCACCAACAGCGAAATTGCCAAGCAACTGAAAGTCGACGAAAGTCATGTAGAAGAGTATCGACGTATGAACTACGAAGATCTTCGCGGTCGTCTAACTCGCGCTGCTGAGGCACGCGCAGGCAAGGCAACTATTGACAACATCGGTAGAGAGTTCATGTACATGTCGTCTGCCTTAATAGCAGAAGTAATGTGCGGGTACACCCATCAGGGTGACGAGCCTGTTTCCGAGAAAGAATCCGCGCAACTAGCATGGCGGGCTTTCGAGTCATGGTCTCCGAGTGTGTCCAATTATGCGACGCATCTCAGGAAAGAACTGGCAAAATCGTACAAGTATGTATACACAAAAGTTGATAGTATCCCAAGCAATTACCACGTATTGTGGGGCATGGTTACATCAAAACAAAAAGTGTAACAGACTACAACATTAAATATAGAAGCGGCACCTACGGGTGCCGCTTTTGTGTATATAGTTGTGCTCTTGCAGGTAGTTCTAAACTTTCCCGTATCTTACTAACTTGCGCCGAACTACGGGGTGGTTTAGTTTACTTAAAGCCTTGGCTTCTATTTGTCGTACCGCTTCGCGCGAAAGCCCCAAGAGAGATCCTATAGCACTAAGTCTCTGTGCTGGTTCCCCGTCTAGTCCGTACCGTCGACACACCACAAAAAACTCTCTCTCTTCTAGGGATGCCAGACCGTAATGTTCCAGACTGGTAACTTCCTGCATATTCAAAACGAGTTCTTCCACATTAGAGCCTACGTCGACAACTGTATCTGACAAATTTCCTTCACCCTCCGTACCAAGAGGTTTAGACAAGGACTCTATGGCGGGGGAATGCAACACTCGTTTAATCGCATCCACACTTGCACCAGACTCCTTTGCAATGGCGGCGTAGTCGATAAACCCAGGCGGATACTTCTTAGCCAACTCTACTTTTTTAGCCGCTCTGAGTATGTCTGGACGTTTCTCAAAGTCTCCGGGGTTCAGTTGCTTGAAATCAGCATCACGGACGGCTTTTAGACACTCTCGTTGTATGGGTTTGTACGCCCACGTGGAAAACTTTGAGCCGTACTTAGGGTTGTACGAGTTTATGGCCCGCATCAACCCTACTACGGCGGCCCCTTCAAAGTCTTGGGAGTCATCTCTGCTGGAAGATGCGGTGAATTTTTTAACGTAATTTATCACCAAACCATAGTTCAACATAACTATTTTGGTGTCTATATTCTCTAGATCTTTTTTTAACTTGGCTATTTTTCTAGCCACTACAACAGACTTACTCGGCTTTTTGGTCAACAACGCGAGATCGCTGACCGCTAGGGCCCGTTTACTGAAAAGTTCTTGATTCCTAGAGTTATACTCTGCCCCGCTCATACTAAGTATGGGCTGACCGTCCGGTCCTAGTTGTTTAGTGTTAGTTGTCATATATTACAAAGCGTAGTATCGGTACTTTGCTCCTTGAAGTATAGTATGCTTAGTTGCGCAAAAGACGCATTCAACCCAAGCATCATTCCTGCCATTCATTCATAGCCGCACTGTATATGTTGTAGCCGTGTCGTCCTGTAACGTTTTTCCTGCTACCAGACTCCCCAAGTATTGCATCGGTAAGGTCAGCTTTAGCGCCCACAAGCTTTATAATGCCTTCCTCTATAGTTTTACTTAAGGTAAAGTTTATCACCATGTACTTTTTGGTGGTGTCCCCGTCGATTCGATGTATTCTGTTAGCCCGCTGGACCATTGTTGAGGGTTTGAACGCCAGATCGAAATTTACGAGTGTCGAGCAGCATTTACCCAGATTCAAACCTTCGCTTGCCGCGTCCGTAGCAAGAAAAACAGTAGGACCCGGGTTCTCTTCCGTGTACGGTGTATTGAACTTGGCCACAGCCGTGTCCCTATCTTTACTACTTGTAGCACCGTTGAATGTAACGTATCTGATACCATCTTCGTCGAATCTCTGGGCTATGAGATCAGACATGGACCTAAAACCGGTAAATACCACAAGTCTTTGGGAGTTTATCTGCATCTCACCGGCAAGTAGTCGCAGTTCGTCAAGTTTAGGACCATCTATATCAGGTATTAACCCCGCTTGAGTCATGGCTATGGCACTAGCCGCAGAGCTTCCCCAAACAAGTTTAGGGGACGAACACATCAGGCGTAGCATACCCACAGCCGTCATGGCTGCCCCAGATTCCACCTCATCCTCTATATGACCGTCAAGGGTCCCTATAGACCTCTTATTCAGGGCTGCTTGCGCTATTTCTTCCCGCGCATCCCTGTGCGCCTGCTTGAGAGCGTGTGCAAATTTAGGATCCGGGTCAAGAACTTGATTTTTAACCAGCAAGACGGGTAGATGGCTTGCAACCTGGTCTTTGCGGTTGCGTATATAATGCGGGCTTGATCGTTGTTTAAGTTCACCGAGATTACGTGCACCTTCGAACCCACCAAATCTTCCCGGATATGTGTATCTGTTAAAGAACTCCAGCACCCCGCCAAATATACCTGGGACCACAAATCCGTTCATAAGAGTATACCACTCACCGGGGTTGTTCTCCACAGGAGTACCACTTAGGGCCAGTCTTCGCGTAGCTTTTACTGCAAGATTACGCATAGCCAAAGTACGTTTACTTGTTCTGTTTTTTAAGCGATGCGCCTCGTCGGCGACAAGCAAAGAGCCGTTAACTAACGGTACTATATACTTGTAGTCGATGTGCAGTAGATCGTAATTCAAAATAACCCACTTGGCCTGTAGCGCCTGTACATACAGCTTTTCTCTTTTCTTTTTATCTCCGTCTATAACTACCACATCGTTGCTTCCAGTAAATCTGGTAACTTCGCGGGCAAATTGTGTTTTGATTGCCCCCGGCACGACAATAACCGCTCTGTCTGCTACTCCACGGTTAACCATAAGTTCCCAAGCCCATCCTATGGCCGTAGCCGTTTTACCCAAGCCCGGCTGGTCCCATACGGCAAAGCCGCTTCTCTCCACGGCTACGGCCACATTTACTGCTTGGAACTCAAATAAAGGCTCTAGAAGTCCTTTGGGTTGTAGACTGCCGCCTATCCTGGCGCGTTCGCCGTTGTATATCTCTTCCGTGAGCACATCAACAAATGCTACGTCGAAACCCTTGTCTCTCCACTCCTGTACCACATCACGCTGGGGAAAGTTTTTCATAAACGCACTGTGGGCCCTGGGATCACCGACTACCTTAAAAGATCCTACTCTGGTGTCAAAGGTTACAGTAAGATCAGAAGGTGTCAGTACCCGCGAAGGATCCGCGATAATGGTACGGGATACCAGTTCGCTAAGCGCCGCAGCGCTGGTAGACGGGTAAGATAACCCCTGTTCGTTTTTGTCCCACTGTGCCCCAGGGACGCTTCTGAGTCTGGAGAACAAATTTTCGTCCCTGGAGCCCACATGAACTACATATGGACGTTTCAAAGTTCCAGGTCTAAGGGTTGCAGGAGCGGCTACGGCCAGCACCTCGTTATCCTCTAAAAGTTCGTCGACATAGATATCTGTAAGGCCTTCTGTTTCAAACCATTTGCGAAGAATGTCTACGGCTTGCTGGGTGACATCAACGCTCCAGGTCTTGGTTTCGCCGTCGTAACGGGCATAAGGTAAAGATTTAACCTTTTCAACTAAGCTCGTGTTGTAACTAAAAGCAAGCTTAAAGATGCTGCCTTCCCTGGTTAAGTAAACAGGCCTACTGAGATTGGATATACTATTGACCACCTGTAGCATTGTGCCCTGCAGAGAGTTTTACACATTTAACCGGTCTGCACACCTGTTGCCGGAAGAAGTCAGTTAATGTCAATGTTACGATACTACATATATGAGCGACCAGACACGCTACGGCGCCCCGCGGTTACCGGCATCCAGTGCTTGCGCGGTTTTAAGAGCATATGCCGCTCGAAACGTAAAAGAACTACGGGAAGCCAACGTAGTGGATATGGCCGCGTCCGCATTAGGTGTGGACGCGTGGGTGGCCGTAACGGGAAGTTCAACCATGTCTGACGCCTACAAATACGGTCAGGACGCCGTTAAAGTATTGGCTGCCTGCCTGTCCAGATCCTGCGGCTACCCGGGTGAGTACAATATAAACTATTGGGAACAAGGAAACCAGTCGTTGCCTGCGGCTGAGGAATACATGGTGCTGTACAAGGAACATCGGCTCTGGGCACTGGCACTATGCCCCACGGCCCCAAATTTAGTGCTCGCCAAGGCTGGTGCAGATCTTCTGGCCGCAGGGGACGCAAATGATTATGGCAGGTATGGCGCTTTACTGTTACTTATGGCCGATCAGGGGTAGTAAAAAACGCCATACACTTTCATGTATGGCGTTTTTTTAAAGTTCTACGGCTGCTTTGTAAGCGGTTTCGAAACTTAAGTAAACTGACGACTTGTCTCTAGGAGACCATAACGCCGCAGCAGTTTCTGCATGTTCTGCATGTCTAGCACCCACATCCGTGACCTTGCAGGTCACTTCATAGCGGTACGGACCACGCGTTGTGCAGATATTTTCGATATATTTCGCCACTATTGCGGGACAGACGACCACAGTATGACCGTAATTTCCGGAAACTGCCAGAGGCCGAACTATGGTGTGCGCGAGTATAACCGGATCCGGTATATTGCTATCGTACGATTCGCTGTACTCGAGTCTATCGGCACCCACAATACCAAACGCTACCAGATTATGTTCGCTAAGATACTCATCGTACTTAGACGCCCACAAAGAGGACACGTCACGAAGGATGTCTGAAACTTTGTCTGCCCATGCGCGCGTCGCAAATTCAATTACTGTCTCGTTAGAGTCAGGCGTGCAGGGGCTAGCAAAGTTGAGTAGATGCAGGCCCTCAGGCGTACCGATAAGTTTAGCTATTTCGGTTTTAGCGAAGATAGTATCCGCAATGTCCTGGTGTGTGCTGTGGCTATTGTTATGCATGTCAAACCACACTGAGTTCAAGTTGCGCAGCGGGCTGCTTTTAGGCAGAGGGTAACCAGCCAGGGTACCGCATACGGCCATAGCCGCATTGCCGCCCCACAGGTTACCTGTAGACAGGTTATCGCGGTTTTGTAAGGTAGTGGATAGGTGACTGAGCGCTGCATAGCGAAGAGATTCGTCGTATACAGTATGCGGGGACTCTAGTAGCAGCGAGCTATCTATAAGCGCCATACACTCGTTTCGCCAGCTTTCGAGTCCTGACATCGTGCCTCTGCGTTCCACATTGTTACGCAGATTGCGTAACGCCGTATTATAGCGTAGAGCCAGCAGACCGGGATAGCCTTTAAAGATATCGGAGGTAACTTTACCCAAAAGATTCGCAACAGTGCGGTCTACTGAGTCTAAAAACGTCGCAGATTGTACCGCGGTTCTGGCTTCGTTGGTGCGAATCAGGCCTTTGTCACAGTCTCTACAGATTGTTTTGCCACTAGTAAACGCTTGTTTAAATGTAAAGTGTTGCGTAATAGTATCGTTTGCGCGAAGTTTGTCGCAGAAACTGGAACCGTGAAGGTGACCGCGTAATCCGTTAGAATACCACGGTACACTATCTTCAAACTCAACGCAACCAAGACTTACTAGTTTTTTAATTAGTTCTAAAGTTGTCATAAGACCTTTCGAATCTTACTCGTATGTGTACAACTACTATTGGCGCAAAGCGCGGAAGAGAAAAGTTACCTTAGTATCCACTGGCCGCTACTCAACTATGCTACGCAATCGTTCCAGACCTTTGTCTCGTTTTTGACGCAGCTGCCTGGCCGTCATACCGAGCATGGCGCACACCTCAGACGTGTCCAGGTCGTCCAGAATAAGCAGTCGTACCGCCTGCGCTTCTTCCTCAGGCAAAGTGTCAAGTGCGGAGTTCAGGTATACTCTTTCCAGAGATGCAAGTACCGTAGTTTCCACATCATCCTCGGCCTGGAGGTTATCGGCCGCGCTCCCCATATCGTCACCCATACTTGCGTTCAGTGACGTAGCAGGGCGGGTTCTGCGGATTATCTCCAAATGTTTAGGGCTTATGTTTGACTTCATCACGATTTCCTGAGTAGTAGGCGCCCTACCTAAACTTTGTGTCAGGTCGTTCTCCACATTGTTCGCTATACGTGCCAATGCGCCTAATCTTTTAGGTATGGGACTTTCGGCGCGTATACCGTCACGCATCGCCCCCACTATGCGGGTGCACGCATAGGTGGAAAAGGCGAACCCCAAAGAAGGATTATATTGACGCAGGGCTGCCCGCAGACCCAACCATCCCCAAGTGAGTAGATCTCCGGGTTCCACATCGCTGTAGTTGCGGGCAATCTTATTTACTTGGTGCCATACTAAATTGACATGATTAGCACTCTCCAGCCGTACCAGTTCCCAACCAATGTCAGCCAAAGGGGCCACGATCGTAGGAGAAGCGATGACGGCATCAAAAGTGCTGCCACTAGTGCTGTAGTTATCGTATATTTTTCTTAAGGACTCATAATAGGTGTAGTCTTCTAACTTTGTTTGCAAGTTCACTAAGTCAACCAACCGCTTAACACTTAAAGCATTTGTAGTGCCTCTCTGAGCATCCAGATTTTTTATATCTTGTATATGTATTCCATCTAACGCCAACACAGCCAACCATCCCGAACTTGTGCGCAATGCCGCCGAAGGTATAGAAGTCTCATGAGACAATTGGGTACTGGCAGCAATCAGGGTCATCTCCACGGCCTCTCGGGCAGCCGGTAATAGTCCGTTCACAACGCAGTCATACGGGCAACTGAGTCTGTGGGCGTCTCGCGCCCATTGCAGTGTGCCGGTATACAAATATTCTATCGTGTGCGGCACTTGTTGTTTTTTTAAAATCTTGGATACTGCAGAAGTTACATACGCTATACGCTCAATAGCCCCGGAAATGTCAGGAGGCTTAGTGCCGCTATTTTTTGTTTCGTATGTACTCACCTACATAACTGTTCTAGCGTAGTAGCCTGATGCAAGAGGCGCTTACTTCGCCATCGCCGAGCTCAGGGACCCCAAAAGATACGAAAGGGCTGCTTCTCCTTGTCCGCGTTTGGCCAAATAGTCTGCTCGCAGCACAGAATTAATTAGGCCACGCAGACCGTCTTCGCCCATACTTTTAGCAAAAGCCTGTGCACCGCTTCGCGCGTAAGATGTCGTGTCACCGACGTATCTACTAAGGTTTTCCTCACTGATCAAAGAATTGCGCGAAAGGATTAAAGAAGTTAGGCATCTTTTACCAATGTATGCTATAGTAGGTATAGGCTCGAGCATGGGCATTATTGCTTTTACGGAATCCCAGTCTCCTTTTTCAGCGTATCCGAGAGCCTCCCAAGGTAACCCCACTTTAGTATTCGTGCCAGCAAGCACGGCTATCTGTTTAGTTGTGGGTTTCGTCCATCCACCCATACCGAGCGAAATTACGACGCTAAGAGCCCTATCGATGTCGTGTCCCAGGCGACTGTTCAGCTCTTTTACACAATTGACGTTAAGTTCTATACCCAGTTTCTCACCTACTTGTTGCCATAATTTTATATTTAAATCTTTTGGCTTAAAATGCAGGTCACGTATTGTAACTCTGTTTTCTAAACTTTTAGAAAGATCTTTGGGTATTTTCGTGCCTTCCCCGCGATTCCCGGAGCCAGGCGCAAGCAGGCCGACCACCAATGCTACGTCTTTTTTCTCAACATCTTCCAGGTGAGTAAGAAGTAGTGGGCGTGCAAACAGTCCGCTATCCGTGCAGTTCTCCCATCCTTCTTGCGAACAATCCACTATCGTGTAGGCCGTGGATGCATCTCTATACAACTCACATACCACAGGATGTCCTATACATATTTTTTCTACTGCAGCCGGCATACCTGCTACAGTCCTGTATATGCGCCCAGCAGCCTACATCAGTAATAAAGGTATTCATGCTCTTTCATTTTACCACAATACAGTAAACTTTAATGTTTAAAAAGTGCGCCATAAAGACGTACGCGTCCATTACCATAGTTGCCCTACTATCTATGTTCGTCCCAAAAGCGGTATCTTTGGCCGAAAGCGCGGATCAGTCCGCATCTCCGGACCCCGGATATTGTTTCAAGTCAGCGTCCCATATTCAAGAGGAGTACATGTTGTCTGTGGCGTTCGATGAGTCCTTTGGCCCAAAGATCGCATCAATTAAGTTGATACCCTCTAGGGGCCAGATCGTAGAGGGATATGTACCCTTGAGAAACTGGGTATCCACCTTAACAGAAGACTATATCCTTTTCGAGAAGAAAAGTGAAGGTTCCGCCTTGGCGACGGTCGGTTTCGTGGTTGGTATAAGGTACGCTGAAGTCGTAGATTATATAGATGTGCAGATGGTTCAACAAATTTCTGACGGAACCTCATATACCTGGGGGGGTAGCGCGGAAACCGATTTGCCCTATCAGAGGGCTTTTCGGGTGGAGTCACCAGCAACACCGGGGGTTGATTTGACAGAAATTCCTATGGAAGAGGGCTACGAACCGTGTTACAACGAGGATTATATACCGCAAACACAACAGCAAAACAAAACATTAGTAGTGTTTTTAAGTTTGTCGGTGTTTGCCTTAATAATCTGTATAGGGTACATGCTTCTGCGCAGAGCGCTGCTACAGTAAAACGTATGGTTAACTCCAAAATAACAAAAATATTTACCGCAGTTTTGTTATCTGTTTTATATACATCTTCTGCATCGGCTGCTGCTTTTGACTCAAAGTCAGCCGCAAGCGTAGGTCTTTCGTCAAACAGTCAAGACACGGAGATGTATACGTTTGTTGAAGAAACTTCGTATACTCCCACTTGGATCCACATAAACACTTATTCTAAGACAACGCCAACGAAGACTGGAACCGGGACACGCTCGGTACTGGTAGACATAGCCAGATCTTACGAAAAAACTGTAACTAAATCTCGTGTAGTCGAGAAATACGTCCCTGCGGTGTACGAGCGGGTACCTTATCAAGAACTGGTATCGCATGCTAGAAGCTATTATGTGCCACCAACGTACAGGGAAGAATCGTATATAGCGCGTCAAGGCAGACCGGCTGTGTACGGAAACGGTCCTTGTATAGAACGCCATAGAGGCGTATGTTACGCGTATGCTCGCGTCGTAGTGTCACCTGCTGTCTCTCAAATAGAGTCTAGCCGCCGGGTTCTTGTTTCTGATGGTTACTGGGTGAACGTGCCTGCAGAATACAGGACTGTATGCTGTAATTTGGTGCTGATTGAGCGTGCGCGTACGTATATGGTAACCGAATGGTATTCAGATACTGAGATCGTACACGTCCCAGCAGTTGAAGTGCAAGAAACGTATGATATATACGAGGATAAAACAGAGAACTATGAAAAACGGTGTCCCGCTAGCAGTCAGTTCGACATGAGCGGCTGCGGAGGTCACCAGGCCGAAATCTCTCAAGGCGCTGTTTATGTAGGGCACACTAATGTTAAAGGGCCTTCAATAAAACATATTGTGATTAGAGCCGTACCGACAACGCCACCGACAACGTCACCGACAACGCCACCGACAACGCCACCGACAACGCCACCGACAACGCCACCGACAACGCCACCGACAACGCCACCGACAACGCCACCGACAACGCCACCGACAACGCCACCGACAACGCCACCGACAACGCCAC